>CERN01056532.1_pt1 | contig 66113 bp, 72 predicted proteins | sample 530761 | NCBI WGS metagenome assembly CERN01 (sample SAMEA2620947, study PRJEB7988) | marine metagenome | isolation source: saline water (ENVO:00002010), including | reverse complement strand
AACAAAAAGTTTAATAGCATGGACAGCTACTGCGTAGCTGCCCATAAACAAAGGGCGTTTTGTTTCTCAGGGATGGTATGAAATCAAAATCAAATTATAACCTTAGCTCTCCTGAAGGGTTCACTTACTTCGTTTTCGTGCCACTTGTTACGTGGATACTTTGCTTAGTTTCTTGGGTTTGGGTTTCTAATGAAACTAACACAGTTCTTCAAAGTTCACTTTACTTTATTTGTCTCTTGGTTTTTAGCATCCACTACGGGCTTCTAAGAACCCCAAAAAATTATAGATATTCTCTATATTCATTACTTGTTTTTTTAGTACCAGTTATATTTAGTGCTATTAGTATTTTAACCATGGTTTATGTAAGGCTATGAAACATAACAAAGCAGTTAATAATGGACGTCAAAAAGCTACGCTTTTTTTCGCCCATTACTGCGGGCGTTAGCTGAATAATGGAAACACATGGAAACTATCCTCAATAACATAAATTCACTAGGAGGTTTTGAGTTAAACCTTCTAGCTTCAACAACATTTCTAATAGCCACGCTCGTAGCCAGATATTTATTTAAGAAGGTCTCGTCCAGCAGTAAGCTATTTATAAAGCTCTATGAAAATATGTATTTTTATAAATATGTAGCGCATAAAAATATATATGAATTAAGTGAGATACCCGAGCAAGTAAAATTCTTTTTTCAAACTTGCTTAATGTGTCTAAAGTGGCTCATTCTATCACTTATGGTTCTTTTGTTTTTCCATGGTGTCTCCGCGCTAACTTCAGGAAACTGGTTTCTTCTTGTTGGTTATTGGATTTCATTCAACTATATGCTAGAAGCATATATGTGGGCGAGAGATAGCCGAAACGATAAAACCGCAAAGGCTATACATCAAGAAAGGATTTCAAGTAATAGTTCTACAGAAAGCAGCTAACAAACTGCTCAAGGTTACCCCGCTAGCAAAGCTGGCTCCGCGGGACGGCTACTACGTAGTCGCCCCTTAGTAAGGGCGTTACACATAGTCGAATTATGTACATACCCGAACATTTTAGACAGCCTGATATGGATAAAACGATTTCCTTTATCAGAACAAACTCTTTTGGCCAATTAGTTTCACTGGTCGAAGGTCGGCTTTTTGCATCTCATCTCCCATTCATGATTGCTGATGACGGGTCGACTATGCTGTGTCACTTAGCTCGCCAAAATCCGCAATGGGAGCATATTGAGGCACAGGAGGTCCTTATTTCATTCCAAGGGCCACATGATTACATATCCCCCGGTTGGTATACTTCGCCCGGAGTACCTACATGGAATTACCAAGTGGTGCATGTCTACGGTAATTGCAGCCCTATACATTCCCCTGATGAGCTCAAAGCCATTGTTGAGCGTTTAACTCAAAACTATGAGAGTAAATTTCAAAATCCGTGGGTTCCAAAGTATAGTGAAGCATTACTCAAAAACATTGTCGGCTTAGAAGTCTCGGTAAATGAAATTCAGTGTAAGTTTAAACTTAACCAAAACAGGTCAGAGCAAGATCGCGCCAGGGTTACAGCTACGCTGGATGAGTATGGCTCAGGTAAACTAGCCACAGCAATGAGAGAAAATAAGAAATAACAAGGCGTTCAAGCGCAGGGTCGCCGCATAATGGCTCCACTTAGCGTGGCGTTATGTGCCTTTCAAAGTTCAGGTAAAGTAAATGAAATTAGCTATCGAATGGAGAAAGCCGATACCACTAAAAAGTGGGAAGAATAAAGGTCTAATTTACGATATTGATTTAGATCTAATTCCTAGTGAACCAGGGATTTACATTTTTGCGAGGAAATGGGGTAAGTCGTACGAAGCTCTGTATATTGGTAAATCAGGGAAGTTAAAGGTAAGAATGAAGCGGCATTTGAATAACTTGCGATTAATGAATCATATTGAAAACGCAAAATCCGGCCGTAGATATTTAATATATGGCACTCCTATTCCTAAACCAGGGCAGCAAAAAACTAAAGTATTAACTCTTTTAGAAAAAACATTTATTCGTCACTTTATGTCAGAAGGCCATGATCTTGTAAACCAGCAAGGGGTTAGAATTAGGCGGCATGAAATTGAAAATTCAGGAAGCTTACAGAAGGCATTCATGCCTGGATTAATGTATTTAGAGCGATCTAGAAATGAATAATTCACATAACAGGACATTTATGTCACCAGCGAGCTGACTGATACGGCTTCAAATGTGTTTCAGCCAACCCATAATGCGACGTAAGTATAAAAAAATGAAATTATGGAGAAGATAATGAAACTAGGCTGCTTTTCAATAAGTCTGGCAGTGAAGGATTTGCAAAAGTCGAAAGCCTTTTACGAAAAAATTGGCTTCGAAGTATTTGCTGGCGAAGAGTCTCATGGGTTTTTGATAATGAAGCATGGAGACACCAACATCGGCTTATTCCAGGGGATGTTTGAAAAAAATATACTGACCTTCAATCCTGGATGGAATCAGAATGCTGAAAATCTAGAGTCTTTTGATGATGTGCGTCAGTTGCTTGAGCAGTTCAAGTCTAAAGGCATAGAAATAGCTGAAGAATCTATTACCGGAGATCAAGGTCCATCTAGCTTTTCAATTATTGATCCGGACGGAAATCCTATTCTTATAGATCAGCATGTATAAGTATTCTGGATAAAAAGGGAGGGGGGATAAAAAGGGACAGTCCCCTGTTTTTCCGGAAAGGCATAGGATTAAACCAGACCTTGTCGTTTTTTTGATTCTGCCGTTTTGCTGTTTCGCGACAGGCCTTGGCACTTTATTTTTGTTCCGATCAGGACTATGTCCTAATAAAAAACAAATATCATGGAAACTTTAATCGAGAAAAATATCAGTTGCCCTTACTGTGGCGAATCCATAACCGTATTGATCGACCGGCAGGAATCCGGGCAGCAGTATATCGAGGATTGCCAGGTCTGCTGCAAGCCTATTGTTTTCGAGGTGATGGAGGATATAAGCGGGCAACTATCTGTTTCGGTACACGACGAAAATGAAACTTATTAGGTCGGCTTTTTACAAGATAATATAGAGGACGGATAATAGGGGAGATAATAAGGAACAGTCCCCTGTTTTTATCCAGCTTTTATCAAATGCTCAATGTGCTGTTCGTACCAGCCTAAGCGCGCTAGACTTCCCGGTAAAATTCCATGCTGGGAGCCAACCGGAGGGCCTCATGCAAGAAAAAGGAGCGCTGACGTCCTTTAGTAACGAATTCAGGGACCGGGCGATGGAATATCGCTATCGGGTCTCGTCGCGGTCGGAAACGGTACAGCAGCTACGCGTATCGTTGTTGGTCTCTGCGGTCATTTTTGCCCTGCTCATTGTGCTGGACTACAGACTGGTGGGCATGAACCTCAATTTTTATGCCCTAGTTGGGCTGCGCACGATTGCCATACTGGCCTGCCTGGCCTTGATCGTGGCGCTGTCCCGCTCACCGAAACTGGCCGATCGCTCAACCCTGCTGAATATCGTCTGCTTTATCATGGTGACAGCCATGATCCTGGTCATCCCGCTGCGTCCGGTCACGGAAAGCAGTCAGCTGACGGCAGCGGTGATTCTTTCCTTTGCCATTTACCTGTTTTTCCCCAACCGGATTGCCTGGGTAGTTGCCCTGAATGTCTATCTGGCGGTGGGCTTTCTGCTGGCGCTGATTTTCTGGTCGACGGTGTCTTCAAGCATGATTTTCGGGGCTGCAATGGTGCTTTTGTTCCAGAATGCTGTGGGACTGGTCATTTTACGGCGCCTGTCTGCCCTCCAGCGGCGTCAGTTTGCCTTGCTGGCGATGGAACGACAAACCAACAAACTCATGCAGCAGGAAATTGAAAGTCGCAAGGATCTTGAGGCACAACTACGCCAGCAGGCACAAAAAGATCACCTGACAGGGCTGAATAATCGCCGCTGGTTCCTGGAGCTGGCTGAACAGGAGCTGCGTCACTGCCGGCGTCGACAGGAACCGCTTTCCCTGTGCATGGTGGATCTCGACCACTTCAAGACCGTGAATGACCGCTTTGGCCATGCGGTTGGTGACAGGGTGCTGGTGCAGATTGCTGGCCTGTGCCAGGAAGTCTTGCGTGATTCAGACATTATCGGGCGCTATGGTGGCGAGGAATTCGTCCTGGCATTACCGGGGACTGATGCCAATGCTGCATTTGAAGTTGCCGAACGCTTACGACTTCGCATTCTGCACTTTACTTTCCTTGAGCTGCCCGAGCCCCTGCAGTTAAGCATCACTGCAGGAATCGCCGAAGTGACAGCGGAAGATGAGGATCCTGGCTCCGCGTTAGAGCGGGCTGACCTGGCCCTTTATGCCGGCAAGGCACGTGGGCGTAATACCGTCATCCTGGAAAATGAACTGCAAAATGAGCATGGGAACAGAAGGCAGGCCCAGAGCCGAAAAATCTGACAAGCCGCTCAAGGCATTCGAGCATGTCATAATGGGCGAATATTTATTCAGGAAAGTACAGGATTACAATGGACGAGATTAAACAGAAAATTGCGCTATTCATCGATGCGGATAATGCCCCGGCCAGTAAGTTTGAAGATGTGCTGAGCGAAGTCGCCAAGTATGGGGTGGTGACCATTCGCAAAGCCTACGGTAACTGGAAGTCTTCGACGCTCAAAAGCTGGGAAGAGCTTTTGCATGAGTATGCTATCCAGCCAGTTCAGCAATATGATCTGATCAAGGGTAAAAATGCTTCTGACATCGCCCTGGTAATCGATGCCATGGATGTAATGTACACCAAGGAAATCGATGTAATGTGTTTTATTACTTCCGATTGTGACTTTACACCCCTGGTAACAAGAGCCCTGGCAGAAGGCAAAGTGGTGCTTGGCTTTGGTGAACGCAAAACACCGATGCCCTTTGTTAATGCCTGCTCCAAGTTCCTGTACCTGGATCAGGGTGAGACCGTCGCAGAAAAAAGCAGCAGCAAGCCCAAAAACATCAAATCGGATACCAAGCTGATTGCGCTTTTACGTCAGGCCATCGAGGCCAATGAAGATGATGAAGGCTGGGCTGACCTCAGGGCGGTGGGTTCCAATATTTCCAACCGGACATCATTTGATTGCAGAAATTACGGCTTTAAAAACCTGAGCAGCCTGTTCAAGACCATTGACCTGTTTGAGTTAAAGCGCGGGCAGGGCTCGTCCTATCTGGTCCGGGATGCCAGGAAATCCAAGAAGAACTGATAAACAAAAAGTGTAGCTCCTGGAGGTATGGGGGTAATCATGAAAAAATTTAAGTTATTCGTTCAGGATAAAGGCCTTATCCGAATTCTTGTGCTTACACTCGGTCTGCTTTTAATTCCACTGATTGCAATGCAGGTGAGCGATTCCAGTGAAGTGAACTGGAGCCTGTTTGATTTTATCTTTATGTTTGTGTTGCTGTTCTTTACCCAGTTGGCTTTCCTGTTGATTTCCCGTCGGGTCAATAATCTGGCCTATAAGGCTGCTGTGGGTATTGCATTGCTGCTTGCATTTTTGCTGGTATGGATTAACGGTGCCGTTGGCATTATCGGTAACGAAGGCAATCCGGCCAATCTGATGTATTTTGCTGTGATTCTGGTAGGAGTCATCGGCGCTATTCTTTCACGGCTTCAAGCACCAGGCATGGCGATTACCTTATGTGCTGCTGCCTGCGCGCAAATTCTTGTGGCTCTGCTTGCCTGGATGGGTGACGGATTTGGCGCGCAATCACCGGACTGGTTCAGGGACGTGCTTGGCGTAAGCTGTTTCTTTGCTTTGCTGATGCTACTGTCTGCGTATCTGTTTTTAGTGGCAGCACGACGACAAGCCCAGGCGACCAGCACCTAAGTCTGGCAGTAAAGTTCAAGGGAGTGACTATGCCTTATTTCTTTTTATTTCTGTTATTGATGGCAGGGCAAGGTCTGGCTCAGTCTGGACTGTCTGATCAAAATAATAACCTGACTGTTGGCAGAATTATTTCCACCAGTGGTGAAGTTTCAATTACCAGAGCTGATGGCAGCCAGGAAATTGCCCAGCGACGTGCAGATATTCATGAAGGCGATTCGATTCAGACCGGAGCAGAAGGTTTTGTGCAAATGCGTATGATTGATTCCGCACAAATAACACTTCATTGTTCCTCAATAATGGAGATTCGAAGCTATCAGCCATTTGACTCTGCCAGTGGTATCCAGCTCTATCTGAATCAGGGACATTTGCGCACAATTACAGGTTCTCATCAGGGTACTTATAGACTGGTCACGCCGGTGGCTTTGGCAGGACCTCTGTCTTCTGGCAGTCAGACTGTCTATCTGGTATTGCAGGAATCCGATTCATCTTTTTTATACGGAGTATTTCAGGGAAATTTGAGTGTCATGGTAGGCAATAATTTATTTGACATGGGCGCTCAGCCCCCGTTAGGTTTCCTGCGTGTCAGAGATGACCAGACAGCTGAATTCGTCGATTCGGCTTTCGCGAATTCAGTAATAAGCAGGGCCTGTCCTGATTCACAATATCGACTGGCCTTACCCCAATAATCTCACTGAATTTCTGGTACCCGCCTTATTACTATTTTGATACCTTTCACTATCCAGTGTTAAAAGTGAATTGAAAATGCGATTTTTGCTGTTTTGTCTTATCCTGCTGCCTCTGCTGGTTAACGCCCAGCTCAGGCGGGCAGACTCCATCGGCAATGTCATCACCACCCGTAATGATGCGGTATTCAGTGGTGTGGACGGCATGCTGCGTATTGCCCAGCGGCGCGGGGAAGTGCATGTCGGTGATGTGATTGCGACCGGCCCGACGACCCCGATGCAAATGCGTATGGTGGATTCGGGAAATATTCGCCTGGCCTGCAGCTCGGAAATGGTGATTCATGAGTACAGTACAGGTGCCGACCAGCCAGTGAATATTGCGATGGAATATCGTCATGGCGGGCTTTTACTGGTCAGCGGCAGAAGTGAACGCGAAAGTTTTACCTTGAACACTCCATTTGCAGATGTAGATATTCGCAACGGGGTTTTTGAAATCGAGCAGGAAACCACGGCATCCTATCTGCTGGGGGTTTACCAGGGCAGCATCAGAATCTTCAATAATCCGGGTGGGTTGCAGGTCGGCGATATCAATGCCGAGAGCTTTGTGCGTATTACACTCAATGGCACGATTGAAACCATCGACCGCAATACTTTACAGGCCCAGCGTGACCGTAATTGCGCGCCTCTTGGAGTCAACCAGTAACGAAACCGGAAAGGAACTGCCATGCCACGCCTGATTACTTTTACAACAGATAAACAGGCAGACCTGGAAGCGTTTTTCCTTACTATTCGGGGTAATAGTGAATTTCCTTTTGAGCCGGAAGGTTTTCATGCCGACTTGCGGCATATCCCCAGAGTGTACCAGAGCAAAGGCGGAGAATTCTGGTTGCTGGTGGAAGAAGATAAAGTGATAGGGACCGTTGGATTGCGCTGTCTGGAGCCGGACGTCGTCGAGCTCAAACGCATGAACATTCTCGATGAATTTCAAGGGCTGGGCCTGGGTCATCTACTGATGGACAGAGCGCTCAAACATGCCAGGGAACAGGGTTTTGAGCGCATGCTGCTGGATTCAATCAGGACCAAGGAACCGGCCCTTCATCTGTATGACAAGTACGGTTTTACCGAAATCGAACGTTATAACGACAATCCCTACGCCGATATTTTTATGGAGCTGGACCTGAATACTGAGGGGAAGAAGATATGACAGCCGAAACCTTTGGTAGAGCTGCCCTGATCTGGTTAGTGATTGCGGTACTGGCGGTCCTTAACGGTTTTTTGCGCGAGTATGTACTGGTACCGTTTTTTGGCCAGGAGACAGCCTTACCTTTGAGCGGCTTGCTGCTGAGTCTTATTGTGCTGATTGTTACCTGGCTGAGTATGGGCTTTTTTGGCAGGCAAAATTCAGCGATGTATTTCCTCATTGGATTGCAATGGGTGCTGATGACACTGCTTTTTGAAATCGGGCTGGGTCGTTATGTGTCGGGAATATCCTGGGCCGAGTTGCTGCAGCTTTTTAATGTGCGCAGTGGAAACCTGTTTTCGCTGGTCCTTTTCATTTCTTTTATCGCTCCCTGGCGCATTGCCCGCTTTAAAGGCCTGATTCAGGCTGAAGGTAAATAATGAAGCGGGTGCTGATATTTGGTAATTCAGGCGCGGGTAAATCCACGCTGGCCGGCGCTATTGCCAGGCAGTATGAACTGGCGCATCTGGACCTCGATACCCTGGCCTGGGAAGCAGAAATGCCGCCAAGGCGTAAGGACTTAAAAGCATCAGCAAAACTGATTGAAGACTTTATCCAGGCCAATGAATGCTGGGTGATAGAAGGCTGTTATGCGGATTTACTGGAGCTGGTCGCAGAGCAGGCTGAGGAAATAATATTTATGAATCTGTCAGTCGAACAGTGTCAGACTAATGCCAGAGCACGCCCCTGGGAGCCGCATAAATATCCCAGCAGGGAAGCACAGGATGCCAATCTTGCCATGTTGCTGGACTGGATTGCCGAGTATCCGGAGCGGGATGATGTATTTTCACTGCAAGCCCATCAGGCATTTTATGATAGGTTTAAAGGGCAGAAGCAGATGATCCTCGATAACGAAAATAATAAAAATATTAAAACTGAACCCCTACCATAAAGAGGTGTGAGATGAATTCAGCTAAAGCAATTGTCGGTTTAAGCTTGTTACTGTGTTTTTCTTCGGCAGGATTTGCCCAGAATGAGCCATGTACTTCAGATGCACGTTTTTCCGCCTTCGATTTCTGGGTTGGCGACTGGGATGTCTATGCCAATGGCAATCCTGTCGGCAGCAATTCAATTGTCAAACACGAGGCCGGTTGTCTCTTGCTGGAAAGCTGGGAAGGGGCCGGTGGCTCGACTGGCATGAGCCTGAACTATTTTAATCCGGTAAGTGGCTTCTGGCAGCAGGTCTGGGTGTCTGCGGGCGAGTATGCCATTGATATCAGTGGCGGACTGGTCAATGAGTCCATGGTGCTGGTTGGAGAGCTTTATAATTATGGCAGTGGCGAGACTTTTGATTTCAGGGGCACCTGGACACCCAATGCCGATGGCAGTGTCAGGCAGTTCTTTGAACAGGTAAATCCGGAAACCAGTGCATGGGAGCCCTGGTTCGACGGGCGTTATGTGCGCAAAGATACCGACAGTACTTTATAAATGAATCAGCAGGCGATTTTTCAGCCCTTTATGGCAATGATGCTGCTCACGCTTGTGGTGTGGGTTTATATGTACAGTAAAAGAATTCCGTTTATCCGTAACAGTGATTTGACACCGGATCAACTGACAGCATTTGAATTTACCCGTTTGTCACCGCCAGCAGTGGCCAATCCTTCAGATAATTTCAAAAACCTGTTTGAGCTGCCGGTTGTTTTTTATGCCTTGTGTCTTTACCTGTATGTCACTGCGCAAGTGGATCAAGCGGTTCTAATCGGAGCCTGGATCTTTGTCGGCTTTCGGGTTTTACACAGCCTTGTTCACTGTACAGTCAATATCGTCATGTTACGATTCGTGCTTTATTGCCTTTCCTCTTTAGTGCTATGGCTGATGTTATTGCGTGAGGTCTTGCGGCTATTCTGATGTCCTGCCTGGTCTACCTGAAACAGAATCTGCTGATGAGTTTTACGGTCGCACCCTGGCGCGCGCCGCTCAAGGCCTGGCTGCCATTCCCTATCTTTGCCGTGCTTTCACTGGTGCTGGGTTTAAGTTCCGGGATTTATCAGCCGGGCTTACTTGAGTCAGACTTGTTCTGGATATTGCCGCTAAGCCTGTTTGTGTTTCCCTCCCTGCTGGAAGAAAGTTTTTTTCGCGGGGTGTTAATCCCGAAAAATACATATCAGCGTGGCAGTAAGAAAATCATTCAGGCCATGCTTATCAGCACGGCAATATTTGTTGCCTGGCATCCCTTTAATGCAATTTTATTTAATAACACGGCCATCAGTTTTTTCCTGGATCCAGTTTTTTTGCTGATGGTTGCTGCGCTGGGGCTGAGCTGCAGTTATGCCTATATAGTATCAGGCTCAATCTGGGTGCCGACCATCATGCATTGGCTGACGGTACTGGTCTGGGTGTTTTTTCTTGGCGGCAGAAACCTTATCCTTGAAGCCTGATGACTGAATCAAGTTTTACTTTCCCGGGAATCCCATGAAGAAAGCAATAGTACAGGCTGGGCATGCCGCTCTGGCATTTTTACTCTTATGGTCAGCATTTGTACAAATAAATGATCCGGACCCCTGGTACTGGATTGCGGTTTACGGTCTGGCTGCCTTACTGCCGCTCGGATCCATTTTCGAACATAATTTTCGTAGGGTTTGCCTGTTTCTGTTTGGTCTGATTACAGCAGGAGTATTAATGGCCCTTCCAGGGTTTCTTGATTTTTTACGAATTGGTGACTTTGCATCTCTGGCTGAAGAAATGACAGCGGCAAGTCTGGAAATTGAGTATGCCCGGGAGTTTCTGGGACTGTTAATCGCGCTGGCAGTTTGTTTGTGCTATTGGCTCCTGCTACCGGCCAGCAGTAATCCTGAAAATAGTTCATGAAAAATTCTGCCAGCTTTTCATCCTGCCGACACTACCGTTATGCCCTGTGGCGCACCTGGGATGACTCCCTGCCAAGGGTCATGTTTGTCGGGCTGAATCCGTCCACCGCTGATGAAAGCCTTGATGATCCGACCCTGGTGCGTTGCATGAACTTTGCCCGTAGCTGGGGTTATGGCGGGGTGACAATGGCCAACCTGTTTGCCTTGCGTTCAACTGATCCGCGGTATTTGCGAAGCTGTGCTGACCCCGTCGGCAAACAGAACAATCGCTGGCTGAAAAAACTGGCCAGTGAAGCCGGCCTGATTGTTGCTGCCTGGGGAAATGACGGCAAACTCTTTGAGCGTTCGACCCAGGTAAGAAAACTGCTGGCCGAGCTGCATTGTCTGGCTGTCAATAAATCCGGTGAGCCGGCTCACCCCCTGTATCAGAAAGCCAGTTGTAAACCGCTTCCCCTGACTGGGTGGTCCCGATAGACTAGCCGAATGGAAACAGACGAAGAAAAAAGTAAAAAGCTCTGGGAAAAACGCATGTTTCGCCTGGCTGTTTATGAGACACCCGGCACAATTCTGGTTTTGCTGGGCGCCTACGGAAAATTCTGGGCGGATGGAGATGCCTTCTGGTCTGCGCTGAATAACCCGACTGTGGTTAATGTCATGCTGGCAATAGGTATCACTATCTGGCTGGCAAGCTGGACCGAATTCATAAAAATGATTCGAAATAAACATTGACTTGTGCCAGACAAGGCTATATTGTCCGAGTCAGCTAGAAAGTGTAGCTTAATATTTACCAACCTCTGTTCGATTCTTTTTGAAGTTTTTCGTCCTGTCGTTTCTAAATTATTTCAGCTTATTTCCATGCTACAACCTTGTCTGTCGTTTAGGCAGGCATTTATATTATATTTTTGACAGGATACTACTATGTCTACGAAAGAAAATGGCACCGTAAAATGGTTTAACGAATCCAAAGGTTTTGGATTTATCGAACGTGAGTCAGGTGCAGATGTATTTGCTCATTACAGCGCGATCAACAGCACCGGTTTTAAAGTACTGGCTGAAGGTCAGCGTGTTGAGTTTAATGTGACTCAGGGCCAGAAAGGCCCACAAGCTGAAAATATTGTTGCCCTGTAAGCAGTAATAAGTTTCAAGAAAAAAGGCAGGCTCAGGCTTGCCTTTTTTTATGCCTGCAGTTTTATCCAGGCTAGGCGAAAGCATGCTTCAGCGGTTATATTAGAGGCATGCTTAAATTAAGCTTTTATGTTCCGGAATCTCACCTTGATGAGGTCAAGACAGCTGTTTTTGCTGCCGGCGGGGGCAGGATCGGCAATTATGACTCCTGTTGCTGGCAAACAGCCGGGCAGGGGCAGTTTCGTGCCCTGGAGGGATCTGATCCGTATCTGGGACAACAGGGGCAGGTCGAAGTGCTTGCTGAATTCAAGGTGGAACTGGTGTGCGAAGATAACCTGATCGGGGATGTCCTTGCAGCACTGAAAGCTGCCCATCCCTATGAAGAACCGGCCTTTGATGTGGTACAGCTGGTAGATATGTGATGAAAACAATCAGCCTCTGTTCACTTCTCTTAAGTACTTTTTTGATAATTCCGGTTTTTGCCCAGGAGCGGACCCAGGAAAGCCGACAGGAATTCAGGCCTGAGGCAGAATTTCACATGGCCCGTGTGGTGTATAACAACGGTTACGGCCCGATGGGGCGCAATTTCGCCCTATCCCGCCGGGGCAACGGCTGGTGGGCAATCGATTATCCCGAAGCGGAAGAACATTTCCTGGAAGGGCTGGCGCGTTTGTCGCGGATCAATGTCGCTCCTGACAGCCACCACCTGTCGATCATGGAAGATGAGATATTCGACCATCCCTGGCTGTTTATTCAGCAGATCGGGCAGGGCGGCTGGGATCCTGGTCCGCAGGAAGTGGCCCGCTGGCGGGAATACCTTTACCGCGGCGGTTTTCTGGTGGTGGATGACTTTCATGGCGCCTATCAGTGGCAGACGCTGCAGCGGGTTATGCAAAAAATCTTTCCGGAGCGCGCCATTGTTGACCTGAGCAGCAGTGATGAGGTTTTCAATGTGCTCTATGTGCTGGATCAGGTAACCCAGATTCCCGGGCGCAGACATCTGTATCGGTCCAGTGACGGCAGGATCAGTGCGCAGCTGGAAGGTCCACAGGCCTGGCGCGGTATTTATGATGACCAGGGGCGACTGATGGTGGCAATAAACTTCAATATGGACATGGGGGATGCCTGGGAGCATGCCGATGACCCGGTTTATCCCCAGCCGATGACAGCACTGGCCTACCGTTTTGGCCTGAATTACGTCATTTATGCTTTTACCCACTAGATTCCGGCTTTATTGCCTGATTTGATCCAGCGTAAGCGGGCATGCATGAATATCTTGTAAAGTTATTTTGTCTGGATTAATCTTTGGCCGTAGAAACAGGGGATTAGACCGCCTATATGCGTAAATACTTAAGCTTTCAATGGAGCCTGCTGCTTTTTATCGGCAGCCTCCTGGTTTCGGCAGCCAGCAGTGCCGCGGAAAGCGACTTCCCTGTCCCGGATAATATTCGCCCGGCCATTGCTTTCTGGATCAAGGTCTATACTGAGGCCGACACCCAGAGTGGCTTCCTGCATGATTCGGAAAACCTCTCCGTTATCTATACCAAGCTGCAACGTGACCGCAACACCATAAACGACACCCGTGAAGATATTGCCAATGACCTGCGCGTACTGGCGACTGGTAAACGCAGCGACCTGAGCTATTCGCAGCAGGAAATTCTGGCGCTGTGGGGTGAAAATACCCCGAATGAGCGTTTTGCGCGCGCTGCCAGTAATGTGCGCTGGCAGCTTGGCCAGTCTGATCGTTTTATGCAGGGACTGAAACGTGCCGGCGCCTACCGTGATCACATTGAAAATGTCGTCAACAGCAAAGGCATGCCGATTGAATTATCCATCCTGCCGCATGTTGAATCCTCCTTTCATCCCGGCGCTTATTCCAGCGCAGCGGCGACAGGCATGTGGCAGTTTGTGCGCTCCACTGCCCAGCGTTTTATGCGGGTTGATCATATTGTTGATGAGCGACTGGATCCGTATTCCGCCACTTATGGCGCCATGGAACTGCTGGAATTCAACTACAACGCCCTGGGCACCTGGCCTCTGGCGCTGACGGCCTACAATCATGGTGCCAACGGCATCGCCCGGGCTGTGCGCAATACCGGTACAGATGATATTGGCCGCATTATTGCCGAATACCGCGGCCCCCGTTTTGGATTTGCCTCGCGGAATTTCTATCCGCAGTTCCTGGCTGCGCTGGAAGTGGATCGTAACTTTGAACATTATTATGGACCGATAGAACTTGACTACCATCCGGGATTCCATGAAGAAGAGATGGATTCCTTTGTCTCTGCCACCGAGCTGGCAGACAGTCTGGGGGTCACCGTTGCCGTGTTGCAGCGTGATAATCCGGCCCTGCAGCCGGCAGTCTGGTCCGGAACCAAACTGGTACCGCGTGGCTACCGTATTAAAGTTCGACGCGACAGCCTGCCAAGTGGAAATTTACTGGCCAGCCTCAACGGCATTCCACTGACTGCCCTGCACAATGAACAGATACCCGACCTGAGTTATGTGGTGCGCAGCGGGGATTCCCTTTCGGTGATAGCCGAACGTTATCGCACCACCATCTCTGAACTGGTTGCCATCAACCAGTTACGTGATCGAAACCGTATCCGTGTCGGTCAGCAGCTCCTGCTGCCGCAGCCTGATGGTTCAGTTCCGACGCTGGTGGTTAGCAGTGATCAACCTAGTGCAATACCCGACGATGGCACTTACCAGGTTCGCCGGGGTGATACCGTGTCTATTATTGCCGAACGTTATGGGGTGCCGGTAGAAAACCTGATTGCCATGAATAACCTGAACAGTAATGGCCTGATTTATCCGGGCCAGAACCTGCGTCTGCAAGGATCGCAGCAGCCTGCGCAAGCGACGGTGCCAGTCAACACCATTGCTGCAAATGCAAGCTCCGAAGCTGAAGAGCCTGTGGCAGACAGCGTCATCGAGGAAGAATCCGAAGTCGAAATAGATGCCACACTTGTTGCCGTGGAAGCAGCATTTACCGCAGAAGAAGTAGAGGAACAACTTTTGGCTGACCTGTCGGATGATCCGGCGGATTACAGCGTTGCCGCTGATGGCACTATTGAAATCCAGGCACTGGAAACCCTGGGACATTATGCCGACTGGCTGGGAATTCGTACCCAGGTTCTGCGTAATGTTAACGGCCTGGCTTTTCGGGATCCGGTAATGATCGGTGACCGGCTGAGACTGAATTTTTCTGAAGTGGACCGGCAGACTTTTGAACGCCGTCGCCAGGAATTCCATCGCCGCGTACAGCAGCAGTTTTTTGCCAACTGGCGTATTCGTGAAACCGAGGAATACAGCATCCAGCGCCGAGACTTTCTCGACAGCCTGACCCGCGAGCGATCCATTCCCCTGTGGTTATTCCGCCAGTACAACCCGGAAGTGGACTTTGAGCGCTTGCAGGTTGGTCAGGTAGTGGTATTCCCGGTGGTACAACCGGTTACGCTTTAAACCGCAACTTCCTTCCAGTTAAAAACCCTGACGGCCAGGATCATGCCAATCATGATCCAGACTGCTGCGCCAATCAGGTCAGGCAGCAGACTCAGCAGTGTCGCACCGTCTATCGCCACACCCCGCAAACCGTTAACAATAAAGCTCAGGGGCAGAAGACTGGCCAGCGGCTGAATAATCTCCGGCATGGCCTCAATCGGGTAAAAAATTCCGGTCAGCAACATCTGCGGCCAGGTCAGCATCATGTTCATGGCCATAATGGATTGCTGGGTTTTGGCCAGGGAACCGAGCATAAAGCCCAGGCTCAGGAAAATAGTGGTTCCCAGAATGATAAAGACATACAGGTTGAACAGGTTGCCGACGAAGGTAATATCCAGCAGATACACGGCAATCCCCAGTAAAATACTCAGTTGTACCAGGACGATGACCAGTCGGGAAATAACCATGCCGCTGATAAAATCCCGCGGCTCGATTGGCGTGACGAACATGCGTTTGAGTATGCCCTTGCGGCGGAACTCGACCAGGTTGAATCCGCTGCCACCCATGGCAATCTGCATCAGCGCCAGGGCCAGCAGGCCGGGCACCACGAAATCCAGGTAGTTTTGCGAGCGGGCTTCAATATCCTCAATTGACAGTTCAAACAGGGGGTTCAGTTCGCGCAGGTCGCGTTCGACTTCCACCAGTGCCTGTTCCAGAAGGGGCATGACTGTATTCATCTGGGCGGTTTGTGAGGCATCAATCAGGACGCGCAACTCTATATTGGAGGGAGTGCCACGAAAATTCTCCGGTAACAGGACTGCCAGGCTCAGATCGCCGGTGACTACCTGAACCCGTAGTATCTCTTCTTGCTCAGTCGAGACATTAAACAGGGGATGCCTGTCCAGGCTGTCGATAAATGCCTGGCTCAGGTCTGAATTTGCGGCATCGGCTACCCCGATATTAACCGGGTCAATGTCATCTCCGTTCACCAGGGAGAAGGCCAGCATCATCAGCAGAGGAAACACCAGGGAAAAGAACATTGATTGCCGGTCCCGGGAGAATATCTTCAGAAAGGCCTGGGTCATGACCAGAGTTTTGTTCATTGTTATTTCCTTACTCGCGCAAAGCCGTGCCGGTCAGGGCCAGAAACACATCTTCAAGATTGCCATGGATGGGTATTTCCGGTGGCTCCGGGGCATGCTGCATGATCAGATCCTGCGGGCTGCCCTGGGCGATAATCTTGCCGTGATCCATGATCGCCAGGCGATCACAAAGGTATTCCGCTTCTTCCATATTGTGGGTGGTGAGGATAATGGTCATGCCGCCCTTATTGAGGTTTTTTACCAGTTGCCAGAGATTGCGTTTGGCCTGCGGATCCAGTCCGGTTGTCGGTTCATCGAGAAACAGAACCTTGGGCTCGTGAACCAGGGCAGAGGCAATCGAAAAACGCTGTAATTGACCGCCAGAAAGCTCCTTCGGTTTGGCTTTGGCTTTTTCAGTCAGATTGACGAGTTTGAGCAGCTCCATCGGATCAGTCTTGCTGCCATACAGCTCACTGAAGAGACTGATCAGTTCGGCGATATTCAGGTGATCGAAATATTCATTGGCCTGCAATTGCACGCCGATAAGGCGCTTGATGCGGTAGGGTTCCTGGCTGACGGAAATACCGTCTATCCAGGCCTCGCCTTCATCAATGTCGGTCAGGCCTTCAATCATTTCCAGCGTTGTGGTTTTGCCTGCACCATTGGGTCCGAGAATGCCGTAGATTTCTCCGGCTTCGATGGCCAGCGAGGTGCCTTCCACGGCATAGAAGTAACTGTTTTTCTTTCCCGGCTCGGGATAGCGCTTGTACAGATTTTCGGTGCGGACAATACTCATGGCTTGTTTGCTGTTTGCAAAAGAGCGCTAGCATAACAGGTAGCAGCTAAAAGGTTTATATTTCGAACAGACTAATGTGTTTACTTCACATTAGTGAAGAACTTTCCTAGAATGCAGGCTCATTTTGCCCAGGATGGCCCCCGCACGGAAAAATAATGTCAGCCATTATCTCAATCAAGAATCTCAGTAAAACCTACGACGGTGGGTTTCAGGCACTGAAAAACATCAACCTGGACATCATGAAAGGGGAAATCATCGCGCTGCTGGGCCCCAATGGTGCCGGGAAAACCACATTAATCAGCACCATTTGTGGCATTGTCACACCGACGGAAGGGCAGGTTACCGTTGATGGTTACGATATTCAGAAAGATTACCGGCAGACCCGGTCAAGAATCGGGCTGGTGCCACAGGAACTGACTATTGAAACCTTTGAGACTGTTAATAATGTTCTGGAATTCAGTCGCGGCCTGTTTGGTAAAAAGAAAGACCCGGCACATATCGAAAAAGTGCTGAAATCACTGTCTCTCTGGGAGAAACGCAACAACCGATTGATGACACTTTCAGGCGGCATGAAGCGTCGTGTCCTGATTGGCAAAGCGCTCGCCCATGAGCCCCAGATTCTGTTTCTGGACGAACCAACTGCCGGGGTCGACGTCGAGTTACGTAAAGACATGTGGAATACCATTCGTGAGTTACGCGAAGCAGGGGTAACCGTCATTCTGACCACGCACTATATTGAAGAAGCCGAAGAAATGGCTGATCGTATCGGCGTCATCAACAACGGAGAAATTATTCTGGTTGATGAAAAGAACGCCCTGATGCAAAAACTTGGCGAGAAAAACCTGAAACTGCATTTGACCGAAAAACTCTCTGCCATACCGGAAAGCCTGTCGAAGTATGAGTTACAGTTGAACGGAGAAGGGATGGAGCTGCTCTACACTTATGATGTGCAGCAGGAAGATACCGGGATTACTGCCATGCTGGATGATATTGAAGCGGCGGGGATTCATTACCGGGACCTGGAAACCAAACAGAGCTCGCTGGAAGAAATATTTGTTAACCTGGTGAAAAAGAAATGAATTTTTACGCTGTCCGCGCAATCTACAAATATGAAATGGCTCGCACCTGGCGCACCATTGCGCAGAGTATTGTTTCACCCGTGTTATCCACCTCGCTTTATTTTGTGGTGTTTGGTACGGCCATTGGATCGCGCATGACCGATATTGGCGGGGTCAGCTATGGCGCATTTCTGGTGCCTGGTCTGCTGATGCTGTCACTACTGATGCAAAGTGTGAGTAATGCTTCATTCGGGATATATTTTCCACGCTTTATCGGGACTATCTTTGAACTCCTGTCAGCGCCAGTCTCCACGCTTGAAATCGTACTGGGCTATGTCGGCGCTGCCGCCAGTAAATCGATTCTGGTGGGTATTATTATCCTGCTGACCTCAACATTTTTTGTCGATCTGGAAATCATGCATCCTTTCCTGATGCTGACCTTCCTGGTCCTGACGGCATTCACCTTTAGTATGCTCGGGTTTATTATCGGTATCTGGGCCGATAATTTTGAGAAGCTGCAGATCGTGCCCCTGCTGATTATCACACCACTGACTTTTCTTGGCGGCAGTTTTTATTCCATCAGCATGCTGCCGGAATTCTGGCAGACCGTCACCCTGTTTAATCCAGTGGTATACCTGGTCAGTGGTTTCCGCTGGAGCTTCTATGAAATCTCCGACGTCAATCTCTGGGTGTGTCTGGGCATGACCGGGCTGTTCCTGGTGATCTGCATGAGCGGGATTTTCTGGATATTCAAGACCGGCTATCGTTTAAAGAATTAATATTTAGCCCTTTGGTTCCTCTACTTCATATTGACCTTGCGACCCTCTAGTTCGCAGTGGCACCAGTGAGTTATTAAATCCTTATATTTCAATAACTTTCGGTCTTGGTTAATGTGCTAATTGAGTCAAAATTAGCGAATTTGAGGGTATTAATCATCGCTTTGGAACATTCCTATTGGGTCTGCTATCTATCCATAGCAGCCGTTAGATATTAATTTGAATTTCGATCTAATGTTATATGATAAGGCAATAAAAAATACTGCCGCTCATTGCCCCTAAGAGGAGTTGCCTGCCCTCTGGCAGTTGCAGTACCTTCCATCCCATTATCTGTTAATTTCAATTCAAGAAAAATATCATGAGGTCTTCTCTGTGCGTTTTCATCATTGAGCGAGACAGGTAAGGATGCTAAGAAATGCCCGGGTAGACGAGGAACGAAATCGGGAATAATTCGTAATGAAACAGGGTCAGGGCTTGGTGAATCTCCTATAAAAGCATACAAACCCATATCATCACTTTTCTCTATACTAATAGGAACTGTTTGCTCAGACATAGTAATCTCGCCTGAGTATCGCCCATTTTGCAATACGAATGATTCAGTGGAGTCAGGATAAATACTTCCAGGAATTAGATCAGAATCAGGAAGAGCTGTTGCTAAAATTTCATCAGTCAGTAGATTAATAAACTCACTATCGAAGACATTCATCGTAACAGCGACTGCTAAATCTTCCGAAGGGATAAGTTTTAGCATTGCACTTGCGCCAGTCCATCCTCCTTCATGCATTACTACTTGGACTCCTTCAGGCGTTTCTCCAAGGAACCATCCTAATCCATATCTTGTACTTACACTATCTGGATAAGAAATGCCGATAGGCGCTTGTTGCATTTCTTTAATAGTCGGGTTATCAATAATTTGTATTTGATTATCTACCTCTCCATTAAGATGAAACATGCCAAATTTAATTAGATCATGGACACTAGCATATGCACTGCCTGATCCAGGAGTATCTGTGCGCATAAAAGGGATGATGTTGCCATCATGATCATATTTTACAGCTATTCCAAGTTCTGAATCAGGATCGAAGACTGTTTTTTTCATATCCAGAGGAACAAAAACATCGTCTTTCATATAAGTCGAAAGTGACTTTGATGATACCGTCTCGATGACGCTACCCAATAAGCCATAGCCTAAATTAGAATAGACAAATTCATTCCCAGGGGACCATACAATGGTTCCAAAGTTTTGGAGGACCTCTTCAATTGCCTTTACCTCATCAGTTTCATCATCATAAAAATAATTAAAATACTGGGGAAGTCCGGATGTATGTTGCAAGACTTGTTTGATAGTGACATCTTGTGACGAACCTTCGTGAAAAGTGAGTAATTCAGGAGAAATAAAATTCTCAATCGGCGAGTCGAGTAGTACTGCTCCAGAGTTTTCTAGAGTCATTATAGCTGTTGCTGTCATTGGTTTAGTTAATGATGCAATCGAATAGACAGTATCGGGGCTTGCCTTGATTTCATTCTCGCGATCTGCCCAGCCAAATGATTCTTCCCAAATGATCAGACCTTTATGCGCAACTGAGACAGAAACGGAAGGAATATTTCGCTCTACAAGCGCTGTTTCTATCATTTCTCTTATGCTTAAAAATGAAATTTCACTAGTCGGCTCTTCTTGGAGAGAATTAGTAGACCAACAGCTAGTGGTAGCTAATGCTAAGAGAAGATAAAAACAACAATAAAAATAACTTTTACATTTGATTATCATATTTGAGCCTTAATATTTTTTTGCCTTTTTCTCCTTATTCTCAATAAGACGAAAAATATTGAGGTAAAGTTTGAATTGTGCTTTATTTATTTCAATTAGTTAACGAACAAACGACTGCTAATACCCTAAAGCGGACCTACCAAGATTTATAGCATGTTAATATCCTGATATATCTATAAAATCTTCTAACCAGGCAAATGTAAACACTGGTTGTTAGTAACAGTTTCAGTAGATTAGAATAAAAACACTAAATGAAATTATTTTCACAAGAGGCAAAGGTCATGACAGCTTATTTAATTGCAAACTATAAAATTACAAACCCCGAAGAATATGAGTCTTATGTGCCTGCAGTAATGCCTACTTTAGGAGCGCATGGAGCAGAGGTTTTAGTCGCTGATTATGAAACTGAAGTTCTAGAGGGAGCGCCAAGTAACGTATCAGTCGTATTACGATTCCCTTCGAAAGAAGCTGCTCGTTCTTGGTACAATTCTCCTGAGTACCAGGCAATCATTCATCATAGAACAGATAATACAGAAGGTTTTCTTGTATTTGCCGATCAATTCACCCTTCCAAATGATAATTAATTGTATGACCTAAATTCTATTTTCCTAATACTCGTTTATGGCCGAAAGCGGACGTAAGCCTAGTTTAATATTAGGTATTCAATAAAATTCAGTTATTGCATGACTTCGACCAATTATATTTTAGGTCTTATACAAGTTTATGCCTATTGCCAGAATACTAATATAATTAATAAAAGCGTTACGCCACATGCTATGGCCGTTCTAATCTTGTTTGATTTATTCCAGCGCAGCTCAAACTCAACACGTACTGCTTTAAGTTCTTCTGAATGGATTGCATTAACATCAATTTTTTGTAATTTGTTGTTTAACGGTAGATTGATGATGATTGTTAAAACCTGGACTCCAGCTAAATAAAGAATTAGAGCTATTAACAACAAAATAAATTCAACTCTTCCCAAAGCCCCATAACCAAAATAAACAGAAAGAATTAGCGCTATCGCTGAGCCAACCCAAACGAATAAAAATAAGGGATGATTATCCTGAATTACTCGATCTGTTACTTGAAAGGCCTTAATGAACTGTTTGTCATCCAAGTTCTTAATCCCGGGCATTACAACTACAGCATAAGCAAATAGAAATCCTGCAACGAGCGAGCAAAGAAAAACAGATACAATTAATAATATATTGAAAATTAACATCAGATCTCTTTATAAATTATAGAATGCCTTATTTAGTATTAGGTATTCGTTAATTAGTGAATTTCGCCATAATTGATATACTCTGATATTCACCATCAACCATTCTTGCATTGATCTTTTCGCCTTCAGTTTTAAAACCCATACTTTCATATAAACTGATGGCAATATGATTATCTGAAAATACTTCTAACTCCAATCTAGTCAAACCGCTTTCAAAAGCGTGATTAACTACAGCAGTAAGTAGCTTTCTACCTATTCCTTGGCCTCTGTATTCATTAAGTACACCCATACCTAACTGACCTACATGGGCCATTGTTGAGTAAGAATGAGGAACAATATCTGCCCACCCAATGACCTGGCCATCAAGTAATGCAACGTATTGAGCATAGTTATTATCAATATTCTTGTTTGCAAAGGCTTCCATTTTTTCAAATGGGTGTGGCTCAAGTGTAAGGATATATTTTTTCTCAGCAGCCACTGAATTTACAGCGTTACAGAACCCTTCAATATATTCCTTTTCTATTTCTTTAATCTTTACGTCCATATATTTCTTAATTAGCTACTCATAAATTGAGACTTTTATACATTACTACTACAGGATTCCCTCTGTAGTCACATTTTTCCAGGGTCTTCCATCCTAATTTCTCATACAATGCTGTAGCATGCTCTGTAAATAGATACCATTTCTTAATTCCTAGGGTTATTGCTTCTTGTTCGCATCTTTGTATAAGTGCCGAAGCTATTCCTTGGTGACGAAACTCTTCTTTAACGAAAACTGCAGCCAACCAGGGAGAAAGATCAGGTTTAATCTTCATGTCTTTTTGGACTATTGCAGCCGAACCTAATAATTGTTTATCTAATATAGCTATATAGATTGATGGTATACCAATTCTTCTAGCTTCTTTAGAAAGCAAATTTACTCTTTCTTCTAAAGTAAAAGTTGGGTTTAAGTGGCTCCATTCAGCATGATGAAGCTCAGCGAGTTCACATAATAAATCCTGCTTATCTGCTAATGGGATGATCTGCATTTATATTTCTATACTAGGTAGTCGGATACAGGTTCCAGGTTCTACCTTTAACAAGAGGCTTGAAGCCCATACTTTCAAGAATTGGCCTGCTGCTTTCTCTTGCCTCGGTAACAAGGTATTCCAGTCCCATCTGTTTTGCCAGTCTGGCTCTGCTGTTTACCAGGGCTTTATAGATTCCCTTACCTCTGCATGCAGGGATCACGCAGCCACCAAATAGAAGACCAAAGCGGGTTTCGTCAGGAATGATAAATCTTGCTGCCGCAACGGGCTTGTTGTCCTGATAAGCCACATAGAATTTAAAATTCGGGACGGGAAGCAGGCTGCATAAATAGGCAAAATCATTGGGGCTGGGTTCTCCAAATGCTGCTTCGGTTACGGTTAAAAAATCATGCAGCTCAGCCGGTTTAGCTAATTCCCGAACATCATACTTGTCAGATTCACATCCTGCCTCAGTATCAGTTTCAGCTAAAGATAAAGCGACCAGTGTTACTGAATCGCCATACTCAAAACCTTCTGCTTTCAAGACTGCTTCCAGGTTTTCCGGCTTGTCATGGTCAAAGACCCGCCAGATGACAGGCTTGTTATTTTGGTAATAGGCAACCTGTTCACGGACAATCCGGGAAGCGGATTTTTCAGGAATATCCCAGTAAGAGATAAAATCAAAAGGCCCTTCGATTTTAATAAAATTCCGGCTATGTGAGACTTTGACAATATCCGGATACTTCAGCTTAATCCGGATTTCCCTGTCATAAGCCTTTAATAAATCGTCCATAATAATATTCAAGGTATGGGCAAACTACCGGTTTGCAGGTAGCTGTTAACTGGTTTAATAAGCCAGGAAACAATAAGAAAATATAAAGCGCTAATTTACCTGCACTCAAAGTTGGTCGCTTCGCCCGGATTGCCATTACCAGTAAAGACAGCAACTTGCGGATAGGCGCAGAGGGGTCTGCTGGCATTTATTTCACCGTCAATCTGGCGCGTCGCGTCGATTCGTTCAGGAGCATCTCCCTCGGTCAGCCATGCATCCAGTTCCTGCAGTTTATTCCAGGTATCAAAGCCATTACCGCCACTACAATGATTCACTGCAGGCATCATAAACAGGCGCACGGAATCAGATGCAGCATTTCCTGTTGTTGCGAGCACTTCATTGTAGTAATTGATGCTGTTAAAGGGCGATATCAGCGGGTCATTCCAGCCATGATAGAGCAATAATTTGCCGCCATTTTCAATAAAGTCAGTGATATCCGGATCAATTGCCTGCATGCCGAGTGAGTTAATCCGTTGATCCAGTACGCTCAGGTCCCTGGAAAAATCCAGATTCATAAAGTCCCAGTCAGGGTCCTGGTTGACCACGTAAGCTTGCATGGCACTGGAATAGCCAAAAGGTTCGGCACGGACCATTGCCGTCCAGCCCAGCTCACTGCCTTTGGCAAAACCGGGAAAGATAACTTCACCCGTATCTGGATTCACCGCCCCCTGATAGATTTTCTGGATCGCTTCAATCTCAAGTTGATTGAGGACAAGCACATCAGCCGGTTCGGCAGGACAGGTGGCCGGATTTTCAATGATACCGTCACGCAGGCCGTCCAGGGCATCACAGGAAGCCATGACACTGGCATGCAGATTTTCAAAGTCTGTCGCATCAAGCTGTAATCCCGGGGTGTCATTGACGATACGGCTGTTCCATAACTGTTGCATGGTCATGCGTACTGTCGAGTTGGCCGGTGCCCCGGCAATAATGCCGTCAAAGTCCTGAGGATAGCGTTGTGCAGCAGTCAATGCCTGCCGGCCTCCGGTCGAGCAGCCATTAAAATAGGTAAAGCGGAGTGCGCTTTGGTAGTGACTGTTGACCAGTTGTTTTGCAGTCAATGTCATTTCATGCACGGCACGATGGGCAAAGTCACTTAGTCTTGCTTCACTTAAAAGAAATTCAGGCGTGCCCCCTACATGGCCGGTATTGGTGCTCACCGCTGCATAGCCTTGCAGCAAGGCTTCAGCTAAAGCACTGTAGCTGATTGAACCGGCCAGTCCGCCGTTGCCGACGGCTACCAGTCGGTTGTTCCAGTTTTCTGCTGGCAACCAGACTTCAATCTGGATTGCAGATTCTTCGATAGGGCTCAGGGTTGCACTGACACGACACAAGTCTGGGAGGTTTTCATAAATATCTCCACCGCGCGCAGCAGGAGGATCGAATGTCCCGGCTTCGATAAATTCGATACTGGTGATAAGGCCATTTGGCAGTGTCATTGAAGACAATTCCAGGCAGGACGAGTTGGGAGACTGTGCCAAGGCACTGCTGAAAAACATAAGCCCTGAAACCAGAAAGTGGATTTTTATCAAAGTCTTTAGCATGACTAAGCCTTTTTCTCGGTATGCGGTGCTTTAATATTTTGCATTTTAGTTAAATGCTGCCGTTGAAAATAAACAATACTTACTGCAATTGCTACAGCAAATGGCGTAGAAATGGCGAATGACATCGCAATCAGCTGATTGGGGTTGAGGTCGAGGGTAAAGACGATTTCCCTGACGAAATACTCTGTCGCACCGGCTGCCCAGAGTCCGTAAACGGCGCCATTCATGCCGATAATATGCCGGTTCAGTGCGTTGGGCTTTCTTTTGCCAAGCATGGGAATAAAACCAAAGCACAGAAAAAACAAGGACACCGGAATCAGCACATGAAAAACACTGGGAGTGCCGTCATTGAAATCATAAATAAACAGGGCGGAAAGATTGACCAGCACCAGTGATACCACAAACACATAGCCCATGATTTTGTGCAGGCGGGTGCCTTTCAATCTTGATAGTACAAATATGCCGGACAGCATGCCGATCACCGCAGCGGCAAAATGAATGCCACCGGCGAAGGAGTGGACCCAGTTGGAAAGTGTAATCATGCTTCTCTTTGCCTTTTCAGTCGGTATTAATCAACAGATTCAAGAATAAAGTTTATCTGTCTGTCATAAAAATCAGTCGGTCTGCCGGGCCATCTTGGTGATGTGCCATCAGGATTGATAAGGCGCATGGCATGATTCACATTATTATAGATATATATGCTGATATCATTGCCTGCCTGCGCCAGAGACTCAAGCAGGTCGGCAGTTCTGTCCCAGGGCTGCTCTTCATCCTGGTCACCCTGAATGGCCAGCATCGGCATGTCCAGATCAGCCAGATAGGGCATCGGGTCAAAATTCATGACTGGCTGATACCAGTTGATAAACCACTCGGGTAAATCGGTGCTGTAAATACGTTCCATGCTGGTCTGTGCAAACCAGTCTTCATTTCTGGCGGCGTTCAGCGCCTGGATATATTCACTGAAATCACCATCCTGCATAATGCCCAGATCCCAGAGGTCCATAATTGCATCAGCCCGGGAAACAACGGCTTCTGCAAAACCAGCCAGACGTAATTCCCTGACCACATTCCAGTGGCCTTCTTCTTTGGGGGTTGTGGCGGGGCCTGATATGGTGATAAGAAAACCCAGTTCATCAGTCATACTGGCAGCCAGCGGGGCAACCCAGCCGCCCTGGCTGGTCGCGATAAATCCAATCTGGTTCATGGACAAACCTGTCGTTGCGGCAAAAGTTTCAGTGACTGCCAAGACATCACTGGCCAGCTCATTGAAGTCGGCATCCTGCCAGTTGCCTGTGGATTCGCCGACTCCCCGTTTATCAAAAAATGCCGAGGCGATTCCCGATTCAGCCAGTCTGATTGCGGCATAACGACTTGCGTCTCTGGCTTCCGGACCGGAGCCGTGGACAAATACGACACCGGCAAGAGGGGGCGAGGTATTTTCAGGCATGATGACCGAGAGTCCCAGACTGCCAGCGTCACCTTGGCTAGTTAATCTTTGTTCAGAGGGTAGGGTAAATAAATCTGTAGACTGCAGGCGAAGACGTGCATCCACTTTACCAGTTTCACTCCAGGTGCCAGTGAGTAAATTCTCCGTCTGTCTTTCTAGTAAAACTGGCTGTAAGCCACTGTCCGAAGGGATAGCCAGCTCAAGAGTATTTTCTGTTATTACCGGGTCTCGAGTGGGTATTCCTATAACACCAAGATCCAGCAGATCAATATCAACAACGATCTCTGGAGCTACTTCACGCACATTAATTCGAATTGCTGTTTGTTCCTGCCCGGCACTGGCAGTTCCTGTCCAGCTGCCAATAGCCCAGTCGGCAGGCTCAAGCTGAGAACAGGAGAGATTGCTGATTAATAACAAAGTAACAAGCAAAAGCTGTATAAAAATTTTCATCCTGATTCACTTGCTCTCTGTTTGGAACTGGCCAATACCTGCTCCTGTCGTTTTATTCTTATCGAAGCTCTTCAGTTATCTTTATCCGGCGATTACTGTTGAATGTCCTTCAGGCCATAAACAGATCGTCAATAGACAGGTAACGCTCACCGGTATCGTAGTTGAATACCAGAATGCGTGAGCCTTCCGGGATTTCCTCCAGTTTCTGATTCACTGCGGCAAGTGTCCCGCCGGAAGAAATGCCGATAAAAATCCCTTCTTCCCTGGCACAGCGCCGGGCCATATCAAAAGCATCTTCTTCAGTAACCGCAATGGTGCCATCAAGGATATCCCTGTTGAGAATTTCCGGAATGAAACCGGCACCGATACCCTGAATGCGGTGCAGACCTTTTTCCATGCCGGCAATAACCTGGGATTTTTCCGGTTCGACTGTAAAGACTTTCATGTCCGGGAATTTTTCTTTCAATACTTCGGCGCAGGCTGTGATATGACCGCCGGTACCGACACCGGTTATCAGGTAATCAAAGCCTTCCGGAAAGTCATTAAGAATTTCCTGTGCCGTGGTTTCTTTGTGGACTGTAACATTGACTGGATTGGTGAACTGCGAAGGCATCCAGGCATTGTCATATTCTTCCAGTAATTCATGGGCTTTTTCGATGGTGCCTCCCATGCCCAGTTCTTTTGGTGTCAGCACCAGCTCGGCGCCAAGTGCTGCCATATAGCGACGACGTTCGAGAGACATGGATTCAGGCATGGTCAGAATCAGCCTGTACCCTTTAACGGCGGCAACCATGGCCAGGCCGATTCCGGTATTGCCGGAAGTTGGCTCAATAATTACGCTGTCTTTTTTCAGTTCACCGCTTTTCTCTGCCGCTTCAATCATTGCCAGGGCGATACGGTCCTTGATGCTGGCCCCGGGATTGGCGCGTTCCGATTTCATCCAGACTTCAAGCTTGTCACCGAAGAGACGATTGACTCGAATATGCGGGGTATTACCGATACTCTCCAGAACATTATTGAATTTCATGCTTGTTCTCCGGTTCTGTGACCTGCAATTGTCTGGCAATATAGCACAGGGTATTGGGCAATTCGATCAGGCTGTGTCCGACTAAATCCCTCTGCTTGGTATGATTAACAAACAGGGTTAAGGCTGTTATTTTCAGCCTGTTTCAAGTAGGCTTTAGCCTTTTTTTCTGTCAGCCAAATTAGCCATTCATGTATCTGACGCTTAAAACACTTCATATGACCTTCGCGCTGTTGAGTTTTACCGCTTTTTTGTGGCGCTCATACTTGATGTATATTGATTCCCGTCTGCTGAACAATAATAGTCTGACGCTATGCTGTCATGGCATCGATGGCATGTTTTTGACCTTCGGGCTATGGATGGCTTTCATGGTTAATTTTGGGTTGTTCAACCAGCCCTGGTTGAGCATGAAAGTACTATTGCTGATGTTTTATCTGTTTTTTGTCGGCCAGACCCTGAGCCGGGCTAAAACCAAGAAGTTCCGAATCTTTGCCTTTTTTTGCGGTGTCTTCACTTTCCTATATATTGTCGGTATCGCAATCAATAAAACGCCATTGAGCTGGTTTGGTTAGGGTTCCTTAATAGGCCCGGATCTAGCCCCGACCCAGGCCCGAACAAAGGAGCATGCCGTGAGTGCTTACCAGGTTTTACTTACGATTCATGTGAGCTGTGCTTTTATCAGCATCAGTGGCTTTATGCTGCGCTATTACTGGAAAATAAAGCATCCTGCACTATTGCGGCACAGGCTGGTGAAGGTTCTGCCGCATGTAATTGATACCCTGTTTCTGCTCAGTGCCATTGGGCTGCTATCTGTGCTGAGTTTTGGCCTGCTTAACCAGGGCTGGTTGATGCATAAAATCGGTTTGCTGGCAGTTTATATCGTGCTGGGTATGATCGCGCTGGGAAACAAATACACAAAACGCCGCCGCCTGATTGCCTTTATCGCAGCCGTGCTGGTGTTCATTTACATTCTCGGGATTGCTTTCACCAAAACAGCACTGAGCTGGCTGCTTTATCTATTCTAGGCCGGATGCTTTGTTGTAAACGCGGGTCAGCTCCACGCCTGTGGACATACCGTTAGGCTGAATATAAAGCTCAACAGTCAGTAAGGAGCCGTTTTCTCCCTGTGAGATGGTATAGCGCTCATCCGTAAAGCCCCCATCACGTGGCCGCGCTTCAACAATCAATGTGTCGTCCTGCCACAATCCCCAGGAAAAATCCTCGACTTCGTCAATGCCGCTGAGACTGACCCTGGCACCCCGATTATCCAGGTACACCGGGCGGGTATAGTCACCATAGACAAAGGTATATTCGTCCTCGGCTATATCGATATCCAGGGTGTCTTCGTAGGAAATATAGTCATACAGCTCCTGTTCAACCGGGCCGCCGCGATAGTATTCATCATCACTGTTGAACATGCCTTTGTTGACTTCAAAACCGGAAGCCTGCAGGGCAATTTCAACTTTTTCATCGGTGGTTTCGCTGAGTTCTTCATTGATTACCCAGTGACCCGCCAGCGGGTTTTCCTGGGCCTGAAGCAGTGGAGCAAGCAGCAGGAGGCCAAGAGGAAACAGCAGCTGTTGTATGGTGACAGATATTCGCATACGCAAAGTTTAGAATTTTTTTTAACAGAATGCTAAATTGTTCGCTTACGAGGAGTCAGATCATTGTCCAGCCTGAACGCCGCTCTAGCCGAATTTATTGAACAGGAACAATTGCCGGAAACCTATCGAGATACGGTGGAGCAGTGGTTTATTCCCCTGGCGGAAGACATCCTGCGCCGGGTTGCGGTCAATGAAGGTCCTTTTGTGCTGGGCATTAACGGGTGCCAGGGAAGTGGCAAATCGACGCTAGCTGCCCTGCTGGTGATCCTGTTTCAGGAAATGACTGGAATCAAAAGCATCAACCTTTCACTGGATGATTTTTACCTGACGCGGGCTGAGCGTAAAACGCTCGCCGAACAGGTACATCCCTTGCTGATGACTCGTGGTGTACCCGGCACGCATGATGTTCCCCTGGCCATGGATATAATTGCCGCGCTGAAGTCTGGTGAGCCAGTGGCTATTCCACGGTTTGACAAGGCCACGGATGAGCGCTTTGCAGCGAATCTCTGGCCACAGATCAAGGCTCCCGTGGATGTCATCATCATGGAAGGCTGGTGCCTTGGCGTCAGGGCACAAAAACCGCATGAACTGCAAAAGCCCCTGAACATTCTGGAAGCCGAGGAAGATGCTGAAGGTCTATGGAGAACTTATGTCAATGAAAAACTTGAGCATGAATACCGGGGCTTTTTTGGCCTTCTGGATATGCTGGTGATGCTCAGGGCTCCGGGATTTGAGCGGGTAATTGACTGGCGCCTGCAGCAGGAAGAAAAACTGGCAGCCAGGGTAGAAAATAAAAACACAAAACGAATCATGTCGCGGGACCAGCTGATTCGTTTTATTTCACATTATGAACGCCTGACCCGGCATGCTCTGAGCACTTTGCCGGATCAGGCCGATGTGGTTTTACAGCTCAGGCAGGACCAGAGCATTGAGGCAAAGCTTAAAGGCTAGTGCCAGTAACACCTCCATTGCCGTATCAGAACCTGCCTGCCAGTACAGTGCAAGACAGGTCGGCGAAGGTGTAGTGCTTCCGGGATTATTCGAAGGGCAAGGTGATCGTGTCGAGCTCGGCGAAGTCTTCACTCATTGCCGTATCACCGGATTCCAGACCATTGGCCTCAAGGATAAAGGCAATCAGGGCGATATATTCATCCATGTTGAGGTATTTGCCATTACCTTCCGGCATTTCTTCCCAGGTATAACGGGCCAGTTCCCCAAGGCTGCGGTCTTTCCAGCGATTGGCGAAAAAGAAGCCTTTCAGCGGGGTGCCAAATCGACCGTTTTCCAGGTTATCACCGTGGCACATCACACAAAATTCATCATACAGTGCCTCGCCACTTTCGACCTGAGCGTCGGTAAAGCTGAGTTCCTGGGCAGTACTGACCGAAGTCAAAAGGCTTAACATGAACAGGGAAGCTGAAAGAATAATGGTTTTCATAGTCATCTGTTACTTTTCTTTAGGTCGTTTAAGGGCTGCATGCAGCAGCCAGTTTTTACAAAGCTCGCGATTCTAACATACTCAATCGCGTATGCCTGCCAGTGAATAGATTATCAGGATTTTCTGAACAAAGGCTTAACCAGCCTGCGGTATGCCAGGGCAAAGCCAGTCCAGAGCATAAATAAACTGGTGAAGGAAACCAGGCCTGCAATGGTTTGTCCCCAAAAGCCGGGACTTTGCCGGTATGTAAAAAGCGAAATAGCGCTGATCAGGTGCATTCAGAAGACTGTGTTTCTTATCATTCCCAGAATTTATACAACAAATACAAATGATAATCATTCACTATATTTCAGGCAAGTGGACAGGAACACAGGGAGTGACTCAGTTTAAACTGTCCAGGGTTGTTCGGGGCTAAAGCCCCTCTTACCACGGACGTAGGAGGGGCTTTAGCCCCGAATATAGAGAGGGCACAACTACACAAACTGAGACACTACCGGAACACACTGACAAGCCCTGCGCTTCTGGGCTACAATTTCACTCCCTGTAATTATTGATTTCAGAAAACCCGATGCTAAAAAAAATATTGATCAGTCTTGGTGTGCTTGTAGTCCTGCTGGGCGGCGGTGTGTTTTATCTACTCAGCAATCTTGATGAAATCGTGCGTACGGCTATTGAAGATTATGGCAGCGAAGCGGTTGGCTCCCAGGTCAGTGTCGGGGCAGTCGAAATAAGCCTGCGGGAAGGCTCGGCATCCATTTTTAATTTCAGTATTGCCAACCCGCCGGGTTTCAGTGATGAAGACATGTTGCGTTTTGCTGAACTGAGTGTGGCTCTGGACCTGGGCAATCTCAGCTCCGAAAATGTCGGAATAGTCAGTATTGTGAGTACTGACCCCTTTGTCAGTTACGAGAGGGCGAACGGAACCACGAATATTGATATGGTCAGTGAAAGACTTGCCGGAGAAGCTCCTCAGGAACCTGAAGATGCCGGCGCGGAAAGTGAAATGAATTTACAGATTGATGATGTCAGGATCCGTAATATCCAGGCCTCCATCAGTGATGACAGGTTGCGTAATCCGGTACAGGTCAGTCTGGGGGATATCACTTTGCAAAATCTCTCCGGAACGCCTGCTGAAATTACGCAACAGATCCTGACGCCGGTCATGGCACAGCTTGCCAGATCAGCCAGTCAGGCTTTTTTAAACCTGGCCAATGAGCTGTTTACCGAGGGTGCCGAAGAGTTGCGCAACCGGGTTGATGAAGGACGCCAGCAACTGGAAGACAGGGTTGATGAAACCCGTCAGCAACTTGAAGATTCGGTTGGTGAAGATATTCGTGAGGGGCTTGGCAACCTGTTCGGAAACTAATTCTCTGTTGGAAAACACTGTGCAAGAAAACAAACGTATCTGGCTCGACTTGACAGTCGCATTTGTTCTGGTGGGCTTGCTGATTTTTGGCAGCCTGATGATCTATGAGCTTAATTTCGATGCCATGGAGGTGGAACTGGATGATGAACTGGCCCAGCGTGGACAGGAAATCTCCACCGAGCGGGGCTGTGTTGCCTGTCATACGGTTGATGGCAGCCTCGGCGTCGGACCAAGCTGGCGTAATATGTTTGGCCGGACCCAAACGCTGACAGACGGAAGTACTGTGGTGGTGGACGCAGAGTATTTTCGTGAATCGATTCGCTTTCCCCGTCGCAAGGTGGTTGAGGGCTATCCCAATGTCATGTCGCCCTATATGATGGAAGAAGAGGAATTCGAAGCCCTTATTGCCTTTGCGCGTCGTCTTTCCCAGTAAGTCCCGAATTCACCGCACCCTCGTATGCCAGAACCAGGCGTTTACGGGCTTTACCCCAGCGAAACTCTCCACTGTCCCCGATTTTTCTGATCACCCGATGGCAGGGAATCAGATAGGCAATCTTGTTTCTGGCAATAGCCGATGCCGTTGCCCTTGCTGCAGTCTTTTTACCGATGGCATCAGCCAGCTCCTGATAGTGTGTCACCTGGCCAAAGGGAATTTTCAGCAGGGCTTCCCAGACCTGTACCTGAAACGGCGTACCTCGTAACAGGAGCGGGATTTCAGTTTTACTGCTGCCGGCAAACAGTTGTTGATGATAGGGCAGGGTAATTGCGGAATCTTCCCGGATTGAGGCCAGAGCCCATTCTTCCCTGAACAGGTTTTCTGTGTCCTTATGCGCTTTTTCGACAAAAGCAAGGTGGCAGATACCGTGTTCCGAGACAGCCAGCAGATATTCGCCAAAAGGGGAATGGTGAAAAGCGAAGGAAAGTTTCAGCCTGTCTCCCAGGTTTTTATATTGTGCCGGGGTGATGGCCTGGGTACGGATAAATAATTCATGTGAGCGACCGCCACCGGATAGTCCTGCCTGGTAGGCCGCATCCAGGGTGGAATAGCCCTGATCCAGCAGTGTCTTCATGTACTCCCGGGTAAGAAACTGTAAAAAACGCTTGGGACTGATACCCACCCAGTTCACAAACAGGCGCTGGAAATAGTATTCGCTCAGGCCGACATGCCCGGCAACGTCGGCAAGCCGGGGTTGTTGCTGATGTTCCAGCAGCAGGTAGTCAATGGCTTTTTCAACCAGTTGATAATGCTCACTGTCCTGCAGATCTGTACTCATGAGCAGAAATCTACCTGTCCTGCCTGCAAAAAGAAATCCGTTTCTTGCTCCTGGCTGATGCTCCTGATGGTAATTTATCAGCAAGTAGTAATAGAATGCGCTGCCATGTGGAACAGTTTTAGTACCCGCCAGAAAATCGGGCTGGTCTTTGGACCGGTATTATTTATTACCATGCTTGTCATGCCATTGCCGGAAGGCATGAGCCCGGAAGCAGCCCGTGTGGCAGCAGTGGCTTTTTTAATGGCTGCATTCTGGATTTCTGAAGCCGTTCCGATTCCGGCCACAGCCATGCTGCCGATTTTTCTGTTTCCTGCACTGCAGGTCATGTCCACGGCTGCAACGACAATCAACTACGGCAACCAGATCAACTTCCTTTACATAGGCGGTTTCATGATCGCCATTGCCATGCAGCGCTGGGACTTACACCGGCGCATTGCCCTGACCATCATCGTCAGGGTCGGCAGTAACCCGCAGATGCTGCTGCTGGGTTTTATGCTGGCCACCGCCCTGCTATCCATGTGGATCAGTAATACGGCCACTGCAATGATGATGGTTCCAGTGGCGATGGCCATTATTGAACAGAACAAGCGTCATGAACATCTGGAAAATGCCCTGGTCGGCGATGATCCATTCGGCCTGTCCCTGATGCTGGGAATTGCCTTTGCCGCCTCGATAGGCGGGGTATCGACCCTGGTAGGGACACCGCCCAACGCCATTCTGGCCGGTATTGCGGCTACCGTTTATGACATTGAGATCATTTTTTTCGACTGGATGAAACTGGCCGTGCCTGCTTCGGCCACCATGCTGGCGCTTACCTGGTTTGTATTGCAGCTAAAGCTCAAGGATGTGCACAAGAGCGAGGAAGAAAACCGGCAGTTACGGGCAAGTGTCAGACATGAACTGCAGGACATGGGCTCCATTACCCAGGAAGAAAGGCATGTTGCCATCGTCTTCGGGATGGTGGCTGCTGCCTGGATATTGCGGGGTCTGGTGGACTTTCCGGCGCTGGTCATGGTGGCCGATTCAGCCATCGCCATGCTGGGGGCATTTATTCTATTCATTATACCGGCCCGGCGGGAAAACGGTGGTTTTCTGCTGGACTGGGAAACCGCCAAAAATATCCCCTGGGATGTCATTATTCTGATGGGTGGAGGTTTTGCGCTGGCTGCCGGTTTCTCCGAGAGTGGCCTGACGGAATGGCTGGCCAATCAGCTTTCCGTGCTGCAGGGAGTGCACTTTTTCATCATTATCGCTGCGGTCGTTCTCATGGTTATTTTCCTGACCGAAATGACCTCCAATGCTGCCACGGCTACCCTGTTTATTCCGGTGATGGGGGCGCTGGCAGTCAGTATGGACCTGCATCCCTTTGCCCTGATGGTGCCCGCGGCCCTGGCTGCTTCCATGGCTTTCATGCTGCCCGTGGCAACGCCGCCCAATGCCATTGTCTTTGCCAGCCGACAGATCAGGATTGCGCAAATGGCCAGTACCGGTATCAAACTGAACCTTATCGCCACCGTGGTCATCAGCGTAATCAGTTACTTCCTGCTGCCGCTGATTCTTTAATTTGGTGTCAGAGTAAATCCAGGATTTACTCTGACACCGTTTGCTGGATATCACACTATTTCTTTACTCGGCACCCCCTTTGTGGCAAGTTTTTGCTTGGGCAACAGGGGAGTCTTATTCCATTGGAAGATAAAGGCATGAAAATCGTGAATCTGGGTATCGTTGCCCTGATGGTCATGCTGACGTTTTATCTGTTGATTGCCGGCCAGGAAGTGATTCTGCCCTTTGTGATCGCTCTGGTATTCTGGTATCTGATCAACCTGTTGGCCAAATCCTATCAGCGACTGGAAATTTCCGGTCATAATATGCCCGGCTGGTTTTGTTTTGCGCTTTCCCTCCTGAGTTTTGTAGCCATGTTCTGGGGTACGGTCAAGGTAATTTCCATGAATGTTGATGGCGTACTGGAAGTGGCACCCACTTATCAGGCTAACCTCGAGAGTAAAATGAACAGCCTCCTGGCTTACTTTGGTATTGAGCAGGCACCAACAATTGAACAGCTGATTGAACAGATCAATTTGCGGCAGTTTATATCCTCTACCGCTTTATCACTGACCAGCATCGTTGCCAATAGTGGACTTACCCTGATTTATCTAGCGTTTTTGTTTATTGAGCAGAAAAACATGGATAAGAAATTATCCGCACTGATTGGCGAAAATGGCAAGCAAGAAGGCGTCCGAAAATTATTACGCCGCATCAGTGATGATGTGCGTAAATATGTCACGATCAAACTGATTGCCAGTCTCTGCACAGGTACGCTTAGTTTTATCTTCCTGCTGGTGATTGGCGTTGATTTCGCGGCTTTCTGGGCCTTGCTGATTTTTTTACTGAATTTTATTCCGACTATTGGTTCAATCATTGCGACGATTTTCCCTGCGCTGATTACGCTGGTGCAGTTCGATACGCTGGGACCTTTCTTTCTGGTTGCCGGTGGCCTGACCAGCATTCAGGTTTTAATCGGTAATATTCTGGAGCCGAAATTTACCGGTTCCACGCTGAATCTCAGTCCGACCATCATTCTGTTGAATCTGTCTCTGTGGGGCGTGATCTGGGGAATTCCGGGCATGTTTTTAAGCGTACCCTTTATGGTCATCAGCATGATTGTCTTTTCTCACCTGCCGCAGACCCGCACCATCGCTGTACTGCTATCCAGCGATGGGCGACTCAGCAATCTGGAAGAGGATGAATCAAAGCCTCTCTAGCAAACTCCAGACTTAATAGCGAAAGCCAATTTCGATTGCGTACTGACTGGGGCGATCGATAAAGGAATAGAAAGTGTTGGTGCCGAACACTGAAGCCGACAGCGGCACGTTGCCCGCGTAGGTCATGACTTCTTCATCGGTAATATTCTTGCCGACCAAGGCCAGAGACCAGTTGTCATTCCGAACCCCGACCCGCAGATTAACCTTGGTACGACTATCTATTTCGTACTGTGGATCCAGATTGTCGTGAATGTTTTGTGAGTCGGTGTAGTTCAGATTGAGGTTACTGAATAACTCAATTTCATTATTCAGCATGCGGGTGTAATCAAAAAAGACGCTCAGATTATTTTCCGGCGTGTACTGACCGCGCATGCCGGTAAAATCACAAAGCGGAATGCCGTTGACGACATCACCGTCAGGGGTCTGATAGTTATAGCAATTGCCGTTACGGAAATCCTGGAATTCAAAATCCAGATAGGCGTAGGCATAACCGATGGTAAAGTCTTCGGTTACCGCGATGCGACCATCGAGCTCCAGGCCCCGTACATCAGTTTCATTGGCGTTGCCGACATTGAAACCAAGCGCTCCGTCGAACTGGGATACCTGCAGGTCTTCATAATCGGTAAAGAACAGGGCGGCATTTACTTCCACACGACCCTCGGCAAGCAGGCCCTTGGCACCGAGCTCAAAAGAGCTGGTTTCTTCATCTTCAAACTCAAAGGAGAAGGGGTTGTTGGCCCGGGCATCAAAACCGCCGGCCTTGAAGCCACGGGAATAAGAGGCATAGAGCATGGTGTTGTTTGTTGCATTCCACTGCAGGTTCACCATGGGGGTAAATGAATTTTCTGAGCGTGATCCGGTGAGGCTGTGTCCAGGAGAAGTAATACCGGTGGAAACTGCGGTGTAACCGGCAGTCTGCACGCTGTGTAGGGCAAAGATCTCATTGTAGGTTATGGGCGCCAGTGGATTGGTAGTAATTGCGCCGGTGGCCAGATCGAGGATATCTATCTGCCGGAAAGCGTCCTTGTCTTCACTGGTATAACGGGCTCCCAGAGTCAGGCTCAGGCTGTCGCTCATGTACCACTTGCCCTGAGCAAACACGGCCCAGATATCACTGTCCTGGGTATTCAGGCGCCGGGCGCCGGTGCCGGGCAGGTTGGTCATCAGTGCCAGGGCCGGATTGAGTCCCGCCAGAGCGCCAAGGGCTGAAGTCGCGGGGATATCAATGGCCTCAGTCGAGTTCATTTCATTGCTCTGGTAATAGGCGCCGGCAATCCACTCCAGGGTGTTGCCCAGCGGCGAGCTGATACGGACTTCCTGGGAGAACTGCTCATATTCCTCCATCAGGCCGACTTCAAAGACATCGCTGGGGGTGTAATCACAGTCGCAGCGCTCATCAAAATCATAGTTAACAAAACCACTGAGCAGGGTCAGGGTGTTGTCGCCCAAATCGTAGTTGATGTCCAGGGTGACATTGTCGAGTTCGTTTTCACTGTATTCCCGGGCATTGGCCTGGCGAATATAGTTCAGGTTGCTTTCCATCGGCGGCTGCCCCAGTAACCCGGCGGTAATCTGGGCAAAGTTGAGTCCGGCCAGAGGTCCTGCCGGAGCGGCATCATCCTGAACGATTTCAATTTGCCGGCCGACCGTATCAAACTTGTTGGTTTCCAGTTTCAGGCCGATGTCCAGTTCCGGTGATACATCCCAGGCCAGGCTCAGACGGGCGGAATTGTCTTCACGGTCCGGTTCTCCCTGGTTCAGAAAGGAATTGTTCATATAGCCAGATTCGTAATTACCACGCAGGGCCAGACGGGCAGAGAAATTATCGGATAAAGGCCCGGATATGACGGCATTGATTTCGCTCTGGTCATGTTCGAATTCATACAGGGCGCTGACATCAACTTCGAGTTGATCAGTCGGCTGTGCCGTGCTCAGGTTCAGAGCCCCGGCAATGGTATTTTTTCCAAACAGTATGCCCTGCGGGCCACGCAGGACTTCTACCCGCTGCATGTCAAAAAAGGGTGCACGTATCAGTTGCTGGCGGCCATAGTAAATGCCATCCACATACTGCCCAACGGACTGCTCAAAGCCCTGGTTATTGCCGGAGCCGATGCCGCGCACATACATCTGGGTGCTGACACCGGTTTCTGTCATGCTCAGATTCGGGACATACTCGGTAATATCGGCAATTTTATTGACGTTACCGGCATCCAGAACATCCGCACTGATGACATTAACGGAAATCGGCACATCGGTAAGGTTCTCCTCACGTTTTTGAGCGGTAACGACAATTTCCTGCAAAGTGACGGGTTGTGCTGCCAGTGGAGTACTGAGCTGTATTGCTGTAATTCCTGTAATGGCTGCGAAAAGCGCTGTATAGCGAAAGTTGGAGTGATGCATAATGCCCCCTTATTTATCCCCAGAAACAGTTGGCTTTGCTTGTTCTGCTTCTCGTGAGAGTCCTTCCTGCAGAGCAATAAGCATTAAAAAATGGTAGCACTTAGCAAATCTTAATGTAAGCATTAATGGAGATGTAAACCCGCGGGCTGAGAGTATATAATGCGCGCCCTTTAAACATCTAAGTATTGGCAATGAAAAGCGCTGAAATCAGGCAGGCATTTCTGGATTATTTTGCTGAGCACGGGCATACCGTGATAGACAGCAGTTCGCTGGTGCCCGGTAATGATCCAAGCCTGCTGTTTACCAATGCCGGTATGGTGCAGTTCAAGGATGTTTTCCTGGGTCAGGACAAGCGCTCCTACAAGCGCGCTGCCAGTTCCCAGCGCTGCGTGCGTGCCGGGGGCAAGCACAATGACCTGGAAAATGTCGGCTACACGGCACGCCATCATACTTTCTTTGAAATGCTCGGTAACTTCAGTTTCGGCGACTACTTCAAAAAAGAAGCCATTCATTTTGCCTGGGAATTTCTCACGGTAAACCTGCAGTTGCCTGCGGAAAAACTCTGGGTCACGGTTTTTCATGAAGATGAAGAGGCGGAAAGAATCTGGCTGCAGGATGTCGGCATTGATGCAGAGCGTTTTTCCCGTATGGGAGAAAAAGACAACTTCTGGGCCATGGGGGATACCGGGCCCTGCGGCCCCTGCAGCGAAATCTTCTACGATCATGGTGAAGAGGTGCCAGGTGGCCCGCCGGGTTCAGCCGATGAGGATGGTGACCGTTATATTGAAATCTGGAACCTGGTGTTCATGCAGTACAACCGTGATGCACAGGGCAAACTGACTGAATTGCCCAGCCCTTCGGTGGATACCGGAATGGGCCTGGAAAGAATTGCGGCCGTGATGCGGGGCGTGCACAGTAATTATGATATTGACCTGTTTCAGGAACTGCTCAAGGCAGTTCGCAAGGTCACGGGGACAAATGATGACTCGGCTTCCCTGAACGTGATCGCGGACCATATTCGCTCCTGTGCCTTTCTGGTTAATGATGGGGTGCTGCCTGCCAATGAGGGCCGGGGATATGTGCTGCGCCGTATTATCCGTCGGGCCATTCGGCATGGTCATCAACTGGGTGCCCGTGAGTCTTTCTTTTACAAGCTGGTCGCGCCCCTGGCCTCGATTATGGGCGATGCCTACCCGGAACTGCGTGATAACCAAGGCAGGATAGAGTCTGCCCTGAAAGCGGAAGAAGAACAGTTCTCGCGGACACTGGATAACGGTATGCAGTTACTGGACAGCGCCATTGCTGAACTTGAGGGTGACACCCTGGCCGGAGAAACGGTATTCAGGCTTTATGACACTTATGGCTTCCCGGTTGATTTAACGGCCGATATTGCGCGTGAGAAAAATCTCAAACTGGATATGGCAGGTTTTGAAGCGGCCATGCAGGAACAGAAACAGCGTGCCCGCGCCGCCTCCCGGTTTGAATCCGCTGCGCAGCTTGAGCTTGATGAGGCAGGGGATACCGAGTTTACCGGTTATGACAATGTGGTTGAAAGTGACTGCGAAGTGCTGGGTGTTTATGTGGACGGTAAGCCAGTCGATACACTCAATGCCGGCGAGCAGGGTATTGTGGTGCTCGATCGCACGCCATTTTATGCCGAATCCGGCGGACAGGTTGGCGACAGCGGTTTGCTGCAGAACGCCCAGGCCAGTTTTACAGTGCAGGATACCCAGAAACAGGGTGAACAGTATCTGCATCAGGGTGAATTGACCCTGGGTTCATTGAGTCCGGGTGACAAACTCAGGGCGGCGATAGATACCGAACTGCGCCAGGCGATCATGCTTAATCACTCGGCAACCCATCTGTTGCATGCGGCGCTGCGCCAGATACTGGGTGAGCACGTTACGCAGAAAGGCTCACTGGTAAATGCAGAATATCTGCGTTTTGATTTCTCCCATCCAAAGCCAGTCAGTGATGAAGAATTACGGCAGATTGAGATGCTGGTCAATCAGCAGGTATTGCTGAATAAAGCCGTCAGTAAACAGAGCATGTCCATGGATGAAGCCAAAAACCATGGCGCGATGGCGCTGTTCGGTGAAAAGTATGGTGAAGTGGTTCGCGTGGTCAGTATGGGCGGCAGTGATGATGCGCAGTTCTCCGTGGAACTCTGCGGTGGAACCCACGTCGAACGCACCGGCGATATTGGCCTGTTCAAGATCGTTCAGGAGAGCGGCATTGCTGCGGGTGTCAGACGTATTGAAGCGGTCAGTGGCATACAGGCCCTGCGGCTGGTGAATACCCAGGAACAGCAGCTGGCTGCTCTTGCTACCTTGCTCAAATCGGACCAGAAAAGCCTGGAACAGAAAGTTTCCCAGCTGGTGAAGGGAAATCGTGAACTGGAAAAACAGCTAAGCCAGCTCAAGGCCAAGCTTGCCAGTTCTGCCGGGACTGACCTGAGTGCCCAGGCAATCGAGTTGAAAGGCACAAAATTACTGGTTGCGGAAATTGACGGAGTCGACAGCAAAGCGCTGCGAGAGACCTGTGATCAGCTAAAGAATAAACTCGGCAGTGCTATCATCGTGCTGGCGACCGTCTCGGAAGGCAAGGTTGCCCTGGTGGCAGGGGTAACAAAAGACCTGACTGCTAAAGTCAAAGCCGGAGACCTGGTGAATAATGTTGCTGCCCAGGTGGGCGGTAAAGGCGGCGGAAGACCGGATATGGCGATGGCAGGTGGCACAGAGGCGGAAAACCTCAAAACGGCCCTTGCCTCAGTTGAACACACTGTTTCAAGTCTTCTTTAGGCATTTTTTTGAACGCTGTTTAGTTAAAAGTGCCGTTTATGTTAGAATTTATAATTAAGTGATATCATAATGACATTACTTGTGCAGAAGTTTGGTGGCACCTCGGTAGGCTCGATTGAGCGTATCCAGGCTGTTGCAAGCAGGGTTGCTGAAAGTCGCAGGGCAGGCAATCAGGTTGTGGTCGTGGTCTCGGCAATGAGTGGCGTTACCAACAAGCTGGTTGAAATGGCCAATGCAATACAGGCTAGGCCGGATAACCGGGAAATGGATGTATTACTGTCAACCGGCGAGCAGACTACCATTGCCTTATTGAGTATGGCTTTACTGGCTCTGGGCTGTCCGGCACGCTCCTATACCGGGAGTCAGGTCAGGATTCTGACAGATGATGCGCATTCCAATGCGCGTATTCTTGATATTGATCAGGACAAAGTCCGTCAGGATCTGGATAGTGGGAAAGTGGTTGTGATAGCCGGATTTCAGGGCGTCACAGCTGACGGAGATATCTCCACGCTGGGTAGAGGAGGCTCCGATACAACTGCTGTGGCAATGGCTGCTGCCTTGCATGCAGATGAATGCCAGATATTTACCGATGTGGACGGTGTATACACAACCGATCCGCGTGTCGTGGAAAATGCCCGGCGTCTGGACAGTGTTACATTTGAAGAAATGCTTGAAATGTCCAGCCTGGGTGCAAAGGTTTTGCAGATACGATCAGTCGAATTTGCAAGTAAATACAATGTGCCATTACGGGTGCTTTCAAGTTTTGAAGACGGTCCGGGTACATTTATAGGTTCAGAGGACGAGACTATGATGGAAATGCCTTTAATTTCGGGAATCGCTTTTACAAGAGACGAGGCCAAATTAAGTATTTTAGGTGTTCCGGACATACCAGGGATGGCTCACCGTGTTTTTGGCCCGATCAGTGAGGCTGGTATTGAAGTCGACGTTATCCTTCAGAATATCGGCAACGATCAAACCAATGACATTACTTTTACCGTACAAAGGAAAGACACTGCAAAGGCTTCCGAAATTCTTGAAGTGCTGGCAAAGGAAATTAAGGCAGAAGCGGTCCAGGTTGACGATAAAGTTGCGAAAGTATCTCTGGTAGGTGTGGGAATGCGCTCACATGCCGGTATTGCTTCGCGCATGTTCGAAGCTCTGGCGAAAGAGTCAATTAACATTCAGTTGATTACCACTTCCGAAATCAAAATTTCAATTGTCATCGAAGAAAAGTATCTGGAACTGGCAGTGCGGGCTTTGCACGATGCGTTTGAACTGGGGAATGCTGATGCAAATGCAAAACAGTAGAACCCTCAGGGGCTTACATACTTACCGGCCAGATACTGGCCGGTTCGAGGAGTTGAAATAAATGTTAATACTGACTCGCCGCGTAGGCGAAACGCTCATGATAGGTGACGATGTGACTGTCACAGTCCTGGGAGTAAAGGGAAATCAAGTGCGTATAGGAGTCAATGCACCAAAAGATGTGGCCGTTCATAGAGAGGAAATCTATGACCGCATCAAGCAGGGAGGAGAGGACACCAAAACCAGCGAGGATACTGAAGAGTAAATTCGCCGTCGGAGCCTCTGCCAATCAGGTGCATTCGTATGATATGATTGCGCGCTCTTGGAGAGGTGGCCGAGTGGCTGAAGGCGCGCCCCTGCTAAGGGCGTATGGGTTAACACTCATCGAGGGTTCGAATCCCTCCCTCTCCGCCATACAGTCTTGTCTCTGTTGATTAGTTCTCTAGTCAGCAGAGAGATTCCCTAAAATTCATAAGCTTACAGGCTTATCTGCCTCAAACTGCTGACTCAGATTATTCATTCTCTCGGCAGTTTATTCATTTTTCTCTGATGGCCATTTCAGTAGTCCGCACTTTGCCATAAGTTGGGCCAATGCGTTCAAATTTACGTCATTAATCAACAGCAATATCGCCATTAAATACTCACAATTGCATGAGACATTTACAAGATTATCCTGTTGATAAATTAATTTTGGATTAGATCAGTCAGAGTTAAGTGCGGGTCTTGCTTTCCATCAAGGATGGATTCAATTATTTGTGCAGGCAGGGTTGCCAACGGTAAGATGCGACTGATATATCTGCATGCAATACCTTCTTTTTTAGCGAGTTCACGTACTGATTGCACCTCTTCATTGACGAGCATCTGATTCCAGACATAAGCGCGGGTTATTGCTTTAAGTAAGGTCGGGCTGGTGTTTTGAGTGCTTTCGTTGACTGAATCTCTGACAATAAATTTCTTTTCGCCTTGGCATCGCTTCAGTTGTGTTTTTACTTTAAACTCAATAACCGTGTCAATTTCTGGTGGGGCTAATTCCAGGGCTTTGTAAATTGCTGAGCTGGAAATTGAAATAACGATCTGTGTTTTCGATAACTTTATCCTGGTAATTAAGTCTCTTAATGCATCAGTCTTATCGGATAGTTTTTCAGCTAATTTAATGGCTGTCTTGAAATAAGATTCTGTCTCTGTTGTATTGCCCACGATGTTGTTTAATTCAATGCTATTAATAAGCAGGACTTTTATTCTTTCAATCACCACCGTTTCAATTTCTCCTGCTGGAATTCTGGAGAGAGAGCCTGCTTTGCCTACTTGCTGTTGAACATGTGCCTGACTAATGTAATAGCGATAACGTTTGCCATTTTTAACTGCATGGCTTGGGCTCATGGCATTACCTTTGTCATCAAAGAGAATGCCAGCCAATAAACTTGGGTGTTTGGCTCTTAAGCCATTAGCGGCTGCATGTGAGTTTTCTTTCAACAGGTTCTGTGTTTTCACCCAGAGTGTTTCTGAGATAATACCTTCATGAAGCCCAGGGTATACCTGATCACGATGTTTGATCATCCCTCGGTACACAGGATTGTTGAGCATCTTGTAGAGACTGCCGCGTGAAATTGGCTTGCCTCCTGATTTGATGCCTTTTTGACTGATCCTGACTTTGCTCACTATTCTGTTTTCGTCCAGAAAGTGTTTTAACGCACTGACGTTTCCCAGTGCAAGGTATTGGGAGAAGATCAACTTCACTTTTTCAGCTTCTTCTGGATTGATCTTGAGTTGCCGGTTATCAAGGTCGTAGCCGAGGGGGATGACTCCACCCATCCACATGCCTTTTTGCTTGGAGGCGGCAAGTTTGTCACGGATCCGCTCTCCTGTTATTTCACGCTCAAACTGGGCAAAAGAGAGAAGAACATTAAGCGTCAGTCTACCCATTGAACTGGTGGTATTAAATTGCTGGGTCACGGAGACAAACGAGACATCATGCTTATCAAATAGCTCAATGAGTTTGGCAAAGTCCGCTAGGGAGCGTGTCAGCCTGTCGACTTTGTAAACAACGATAACCTGAACCTTACCTTCTGCTATATCCGCTAATAGTTGCTTGAGGGCGGGGCGATCCAAGTCCCCTCCAGAGTACGCACCATCGTCATAACGCTGTTTCTTGTATTCCCAACCTTCATGTTTTTGGCTCTTTATAAAGGCTTCGCAGGATTCCCGCTGAGCATCCAGGGAGTTAAAGTCCTGATCTAGACCTTCAGCGTGGGACTTGCGGGTATAAATCGCACAGTGTTTTTTCATGGATTCTTCACAGGCTTATTAAGGCCAAAGAAGGCGGGACCAGACCAGCGTGTTCCGGTGATCAGTCGCGCAATGACGGATAGGGTTTTGAAGTGGGAGCTCTGGTAATCGAAGCCGTTTGTGCTGGCGGTAACGGTATGAACGACTCCTTGCCATTCTCTTACAAGCCGGGTGCCTGGTTTCAGGCTGGGTCTGCTGTCTGGCGGGCGATAGTCGGGGTTTTGCTTAAAGGCTTCGTATAACTGGTGCATTCGTTTTTGTGTTTTTTTGCTTAACCCTCCGTGTTGCTGCGTTTGTGCCTTATAAGCGAGATTTCTGGCCAAAAAGGCTTTTGTCAGATGGGTAGAAGGGGGCTTTCCAAAGTTGATTTCCCAGCGTTTTCTCAACGTATCAAAGGACGCTTCGTTCAATGTATTTGCAGCACTGCTCATGATGACCTCCTATCACCATGAACGCTCTCATTGCCTTGGAAGTCAACTCCATCCGAGATCTTTTTTTGCCTGCGCTATTTCGGCCTGATGTTCCTCATAGCGTTGCTCAAAATCAGGTTTTGAAATGTTGTATTTTTTCAAAAAATTATAAAATTCAGTCTCGAAGATGACGCCTTTACCGTATTCTTCCGTCACAGAGGGAATTCGATTATCCTGCAGTGCTTCAGGTATATAGCTTATCCACTTATCTAGTATTTTTTTAGCTCTAACATTACCTGCTGCGGCTTCTTTCTGAATGACGCGGATGATTATTTCAATTCGGGTCATTTTGCACCGCCGGTTCTCTTTTTTTACAGCTACTTTCTCAAATAAGAACTCTTTGAATGCTCGTTTTGGGCTTTTCTTGTTAGGAGGACGACCATCTGGGTTACCGGAGACACCCGGTGGGAATTGACCAGATTTGGGAGGCTTTTTGTATCCTGATGACCCTGGGTTGTCGGTGTCATTATCTTCTTCCATTGCTATCTGCTCTCTTCAATATCCAATTTTGAGGAAGCAATTAGGGCTTCTTGGTGTTTACTGGCAATCTTCTCCCAGACTTCTATTTCCATACCTAGATCAGGTAATAAAATGAAACCACCTTTTTCCCCTTTTGGTTTTTTTATTGGGGGCTCTTCAATCAAACCATAAGATTTTGCTTTTTTCATTACTTCGTCTGCTGCGGACAAATCACCCTTCATTGCTTTGTTGATCAAGGCTAAATTTGTTGCTTCCTCTACTGTTAATTCACGCGTCGTATTACCTTCTGAGACTGTAATGGTCTCATCCAGCGTGCTTGAAATTAGGCTAGTGATATCTGTGGCTTTTTTTGGGCGGCCATTAGGGTTTCCTGTCACACCTTTTTTAAATTGCGACTCTTTAGGAGGCTTTCCATGGCCTACTTTGTAATCATTACTTCCAGAGTTTAATTCGTCATTATTTTCAGTCATGACATTGCTCCCCAATAATAGTTTCTTTATTTGAGAAGTGTTCACCCGTTATACAGTGGATGGGCGTGAGCCCTTGCTGAATGAATCGCCGCAAAATCACATCACAATAGTGCGGATCGATCTCAATACCATAACCACGGCGTCCTGTATTTTCTGCAGCTAGAAGGGTTGTTCCACTTCCTGCAAAAGCATCAAGAATTAATCCACCGCGATCTGAGCAATCTAAAATCGCATCTTCAACTAGTTTTAACGGCTTGACGGTAGGATGTAGAGCTAATTCAGCGTCTCGATCATCGCTGAATGAACTCATTCCTGGGTAGGTCCAGACATTGGTTCTATATCTTCCGTATTGGCCTAAAGCGACATTGTTGATATGAGGAGCTCTACCATTTTTATAGACAAAGACGAGTTCATGTTGTGAGCGATACAAAGAACCCATACCGCCATTGGTTTTAGCCCAGACACAGAGGTTTTTAAGCTCATTGAAAGGCTCATCTGCTGCTTCCATCACTTCTTTCATATGTCGCCAATCCATACAAATAAACTGAAGCGCGCCGTCCATGCTGAAATTACTCAAATGGTCGAAAGTGCTCTTGAGAAAATCAATAAACTGGGCTTGAGTCATCTCGCCTGTTGCCATCGCAAACTCACGGTGCTTATGATGCCCAAGGCCCGAGACATGACCATTAATAGGGACATTGTAAGGTGGGTCCGTGAAAATCATTTGAGCTAGCTGATTTTCAAGTAATTGCTCATAAGTTTGTGCTTTAGTGGCATCTCCACAAATCAACCGATGGGGGCCAATTTGCCAAATATCATCGGGCTGTGTAATTGAGGGGCCAGCAGCTATTTCAGGGATTGAATCAGCTTCACCTTCAGGCGTGTCTAGGTCGCCAATTAAGACATCTATTTCAGCAGTCTCAAACCCAATGACGGAGATATCAAAGTCAATTTCAAGCTTTGAAAGATATTGTAATTCCAGACCCAGGAGCTCAGCGTCCCAGCCAGCGTTTTCAGCAAGTTTATTATCGGCAATTATATAAGCACGAATTTGATATTCAGAGAGCTCACCCAGACAGATTGTAGGTACATGGGTCATATTAAGGAGCTTCGCAGCCTCTAAGCGACCATGCCCAGCAATGACGATATTGTTCTTATCTACCAGAATTGGATTAGTAAACCCAAATTCCTGAATACTCTTAACAATTTGTAGGATTTGCTTCTTGGTATGGGTACGAGGGTTTCGAGAGGCAGGAGCTAGATCCTGGCAAGTTTGATAAACAATATTCAGCCCACGGATGGACTGAGGTGATGAGTTATCTGCAAAGAAATCATTTTCTAGAGGAGGAGGGGCGCTTTTCATTTAAACAATCCTATGTATTTAGGTGGATTGTTTATTAGTAAATAAGCAATCCCACATTAAAACCGTATGCATCACGCATATCAGTAGCTTGTGGGTTTTTAACGAGGCGCCTCTCTAGATGGTGACAATTAATAGTCTTTACAACAAATGTCATGACTTTCAATTTAAAACGCGATCAGTTTACAAAAATACAAAATAATAAGCAAGAAAAAATCAATATCCAATAGAATTTAAAAATAGAAATAATACTGTATACATAGCATATATCTTTACACCCTAGCACCATGGTTTACATCTTAAGACTAAAAATATTATTGATTTTATTCATGTAAATTAAAGGCAAAGCGTGCGCCATAAAGTGCTGAAATCTACTACCTCACTTTCAAGGAAAGTGAACTTATCAGAACCGGCTGAAATAAAACGTTGGAAGCCGATATAAGCGCCAAATCCATTTTTTGCATTGACCTCGCCACAAGCAACCGGAGTGCCTAACTCGCCCCGATTAAAATACTCATTACGAAACACTACTGAAGAGGGGGCTCTCATCCCAGCTCTTACTATATCTTTACCTTTATCAATCCATGCTAGTTTTTGCCATTCTTCGTCAAGAGTCGTATCAGGATTTTCTTCACTTTCAGTAGTGGATCTTACAGATGGTGTTTGTATACGTATTTCTGAGATTGGGGCATTTAAACTAGAGGAACTATCGTAGTAATTATTTATCCGATAAATACCCCAAATGCTAATTATGCTGAGCATCAATAAAGCAATAACAGGGATGGGTTTTTGGACCTTAATCCCACATTTTGGGCAAGTTCTTGCCGTGCTGCTTACTTTCTCCCTGCAATCACTACATTTGATGATAGCCATAGTCGCACCTCCTTATCTATCTACATTGTAGACTATAGTCCGTCGATCATAGTCTACAAGCCATATAGCTTCAACTTCTTTGAATTGAAGAGGTTGGAATGAAAACACCTGAAGAGGCATTTGGAGTTGTTTTGCGCAGATTACGAGAAGAGAAGGGTATATCTCAGGAAAATTTGGCACTTGAGGGGAATTTAGACCGGACTTTCATATCAATGCTCGAAAGAGGGAAGCGCCAGCCCTCTTTGACAACCATCTTGAATTTGGCAAAAGTCTTAGGGGTTGGGGAAGGGGAGTTAGTGGAATTTGTAGTTAAAGAGATTGGCTAATAATTAAGAATTGGAGATATTGATTTATTGGTGCCAATGAGAGGACTACACACTAAAAACTCATAACCTATTGATTCAATGACTTATTTTTAACGTAAAAATAATGTTACTGAGTAAACTAATGGGTGTACAGGCTTAATTTTAAAAACAACGTATTTTAACATCCTTGATTTTTCTACGATTCTGTAGAAGTTGATAATGGCAGTTTTCGAAGCTTTATGGAAAGATAAATGTACCTAAATATTTACTAAAGTTAATCAAGAGTTATGGAATATTGCTATTGAAATAGCAACAAAACAAGGTAAGAAGGGTTAAGCACAAGCTTATTCGGTTCAAAAGTGATGAGTTAGGCAAGAAGCTGGCTTTAAGCTATATGCTTATGTTGTGATACTATCTCTCAGTAGAGTTTTGAGATGTTACATGTTATACAAAAGATAAAGCTGATAAAATTAGAGATCGTGAATGCAAGGTATTGATCTGTTTTGTGGCGCTGGGGGGATGTCCATTGGCGCAGCAATGAGTGGAGTTCATGTTAAGTATGCTGTTGAAAATGATAAGTATGCTGCAGCAACATTTTCCGCTAACCACAAAAGCGTAAAGCTTTATGAATCAGATATTAGATTGATCACCGGTAGCGACTTTAAGCATCTAAATAAAAATGAGCCGAAAGTCATTTTTGGTGGCCCCCCCTGTCAAGGTTTCTCTACTTCTAACCAAACAACTCGGTCAAAGTACAACTCTAATAATTGGCTTTATTTGGAATATGTACGTTTGGTTTCAGAAGTTATGCCTGACTGGGTGGTTTTCGAAAATGTAAAAGGTCTTGTTGAAATGGAGCAGGGTTATTTTCTCGATGCTGTATTATCAGATTTCAAAAAAATGGGTTATACAACTTCCCATTTTATACTTAATTCAGCAGATTTTGGTGTACCGCAAAAAAGAAATCGTTTGTTCATTATTGGCTCTCTTCATGGTATTGAGGTCGAGACCCCAAAGCGAGTTATTAAGAAGCTTATAACAGTTAAAAAGGCTATATCTGATTTGCCAGAAATTGAGAACGGGAACTCACAGGATTCTATGCCTTATGGGTCTGCAGCTAGATTTAAATATGCCCAGCAAATGCGTAACGGAAATAAAGTTTGTACAAACAATCTCGTTACCAATAATACAAAACATATTCTTCAAAGATACAAATATATCCCTCAAGGTGGTAATTGGGAAGATATACCAAAAAAGTTAATGAAAAATTATACCGATGTTTCACGATGTCATACGGGAATATATCGTAGGTTATTAGAGGATGAGCCATCGGTAGTTATTGGTAACTATCGAAAGAATATGCTCATACATCCATGGTTTGATCGTGGCTTGTCTGTTCGTGAGGCTGCTCGCTTACAATCAATCCCTGATTCTTTTAGATTCTGTGGTTCAATTGGTTTTCAGCAACAACAGGTTGGTAATTTGGTTCCACCTCTTTTGGCAAAATCTGTTTTTGAAAGTATAAGAAATCATAGTTAGGGAAGCAGTGATAATAATGGCAGACTACTTACCATTAGAAGATTTGATGATAATTGCTCTACAAGAGCAATATCCTTCTGCGAAAGCTAAATCATTAGAAAGCCGATACTTTACTATAAAAGATAAGCTCTATAATGAGTTGCTAGAGTGGATAAGAGCTAGCGAACCTATGCTGTCTGATCATGGCCCGAAGCATGTTGATAATGTTCTCAATAATGCGCACAAGCTTTTAGAAGCAGAAATCGATGGCAGCAGAGTTTATAATTTTAGTGGATTTGATTTATATATTCTGTGTTTGACCATACTTTTTCATGATGTTGGAAATTTTTATCACCGAGAATTTCATAATCAAAATATCCAGAAAATTCTAGTTGATATGTTCAGCCCTTTATTTACTGGCGAACATAGCAGAGAAAAGAAACATATCATATCCGCAGGAAGGGCTCATACTGGCAAGGCTGAGGATGGAACAAAAGATACACTTAGTGATATTGCTGAAATCGAACACTGCGCAGGTGATAGAATCTATTTGCGGGAAATAGCGGCAATTGTTCGGCTTGCAGATGAATTGGCTGAAGGGCCGCAACGCACCAATAGTTATATGATCGCTACCGGAAAAATTTCTAAAGAAAGTTTGATCTTTCATCGTTATGCCGAGTGTACGCACATTATGATTGATGCGCTTAATGGCAGAATAAATATCTGCTATGAGATAGAGTTAGATGTAGAAGAAGGCCAGGCATTGTCCTCTGAGGATAAATCCGCGACTTCAGAATTGTTAACCTTTATACACGATAGAATTTTTAAGCTTGATCAAGAAAGAAAATATTGTGGGTATTACTGTAATGCCCTAAAACAAATTAAGGAAACGCAGGTTTCATTCAATTTTTCTAATAAGGCCCACGCTATTGATTTCAAGATAGAACCTTTAGTTTTGACAGATTTAACTATTCCGGGTGAAAAATCAAAGAGCGTAATCGAAGGTAGAAATGATTTGGAGATTGATACCGTTGTTGCTGAGTTATCTAATGCTCTAGTTGGTCATAGTACTACACCTATTGGAGTGGAATCAGCTACATCATCCGTTAAAAAGCGCAAAGCTGAGTGGTTAAGCTTCTTATGGAGGCAAGGATGAATCCATTTATTTTTAGTGGTGCTAGTAATTTAACTGATGAGCAAATTTTAAAGCTCTTTATCCACGATCATAATTACAGTCGCTTTATTCAATCCAAAAGAAATTTTTTCTTCTGGGGTGAAAGAGGTTCTGGAAAATCAATGAATTTTTTGTATAACAAGCTTGTTATGCAAACTAACATAGCTAAGTCAATATCAGAAAGTCAAGCAATTGAGTATCTTCCTGTATATGTATCATGCATTAATCCCCTAGTTTTTAAGCGTGAGTATTTGCTTCTCAATAGTGAATTCCATGCCTCTATTGTGTCTGAACATTATTTCGTTTTATCCATGGCCTTGTCACTTGTTGATGAATTACAAGAAGTGTTCGGTAATTCAAATATTATTGATGATGAGGAGTTACTTTTAGAAATTAGATATTTATTTGATATTGATATTCCAAGTGGAGATAGCGCATTGAAAAGTTTAAAGCTTTTTTTGCGTAAAGAAATTATACGCACACAAAAAGAAATTAACTCTCCCGATTCTGATAGTTTCTACGCCGACACATATACTTTTGCGTCCTTAATTGTGCCTTTGATTGAATTATTTAAAACAGTAGAGTTGATGAAATCTATGCACTTTGTGTTCATGATTGATGACGCTCATGATTTGAACTCTTCACAAAAGTCTGCGCTAAATGGGTGGATTGCATTTAGAGATAACTCCTCGTTCAGTTTTAAAGTGTCTGCAGCAAAAGTTTCTGAATATGAGTTAGCTACTGCTTCGGGTGGCGCTATTTTACAAGGGCATGATTATGTTTCTATCAATATGGAGCAGGCATTTCAGAATAGCGGATCTTCTTATGGTAAAATGGCAAAAAAAATTATTGCCAAACGCCTTGAGGTGGTCGGCTTTGATAATGATTTCGATGCCGGACTCTTTTTTCCTGAAAGTAAAGCTTTTACAGAAGGTATTAAAGCCGCTGAAAAAAAGGCTAGAGAGTTAGCAGTACTAAAGTATGGCGCCGATGAAACAAAAAAAATAACAGACTATGTCTATAAGTATGCTAGGGCAATTTATTTTCGTGAAAGATCTCCGAAGGCCAATAGAGTCCAATATTCGGGGCTAGATACAATAATCCATCTTTCTTCAGGTGTCATCAGGAATCTCTTAGAGCCTTGCTATTTGATGTATGATGATATGGTTTCTGATGTTGGATTTGGCAATGTTGAATATATAACGCCCAGCATTCAAGCCAGAGTTATAGAAAGGCTTAGTGACTCCTATTGGGAGCGCTTAAGACATGGAGTTGATAAAGAAATACCCGGCTGTTCAGAGCTCCAAGCTAAACAACTTTCAAATTTATTTCATGGGTTGGCTGAACATTTTAGAGACAGGATGCTCGATGAAAATTGCTCAGAGCCTCGTGCTATTGCATTCACAATCTCTGCTAAAAAGGATGATTTAATGTCAGTGCTGCAACCAGTATTAAATTTAGCTCGCAGTGCACAGATGATATATGTGCGGACTGGCACCGCTAAAGATAAAGGAGCTAAAGAAGATTACTTTGTTCCTAATCGTATGTTTTGGCCAGCTAGAGGTCTTGACCCAGTAGGGCAGCATGCAAGGGTTTCATTTCAGGCAAAAGTTCTCGTTGATGTACTTGAAACTGGGAAAATACCATATGCCCAAAAAGCTAGTATTGAGAATTATAATGATGGTCAAGAGGATTTTTTTAATGAGTGAATATAACTTATTACTGACATGCTCTGGGTGGGAAGACCGATTTATAGAAGGATTAAATAATAATATTTCAAATCATCAGGTTGATAGGATTGTTGTCTTCAATATCAATGAGTTTCTAGGTAGGACTGAAAAGAATCGAGCTGTTCTACACCAGAGATTTGTTGCTCATAATATTACAGAAATGGAAGTTTCATTACTGGATGATGTAAAGACATGGAGGGCGTTAGAGAATTTTTTTAAGGAGAATGAAATTGAAGAAAAGAAGCTGATGGTTGATATAACAACGATGCCTAGGTTTTTGATCTGGTTTCTTATGCACTTTATTAATCGACATAATAATAAGGCTAACTATATATACTACAAGCCAAATAAATATGAGCAATGCAGCTGGTTAACAAGTGAAGCAGAAAAGCCAAGACTTGTATTTAAGCACTCTGGGATTTCGCTATCTGATCGACCAACAATATTAATTATTCAGACAGGTTTTGATATTGAGCGGGTCTATCAAATGATCTATAGCTATGAACCAAAAAAAGTTTTCTTAGGTGCCCAAGTAGGTGATCAGTTTGATAATATGAGTAATAATTTAAAAAAGCATAAAGAACATCTGCAGTTTCAGGAAATTGAATATTTTGAGATGGATGCATTTAATTCACCATACGGAAATGATGAAATAAAAGAAATCATTGAAAAAAATCATGATTCCCACAATATTATTTTGTCCTCATTTGGCCCAAAACCATCTGCTGTCGCGATGTTTAATTTGAGTATGGAGTTTCCAAATGTTGGGCTCTCATATGTAATAGTAAAAAGCTACAATGATTCTTATTCTCATGGGATAAATATTGAGGATCAGATTTTTATTTAAAAATATATTTAATGTTTATCATTTATAACTTATTCATAATCAGGAATAAAGAAAATATAATTCTTAGTGTTAATTATTTACATACTTGTTACAAACTACCACTTTTAAGATAATTGAATATCCCTCTAAATTATGTGAAAAATAATGTCATATTACGTATTCTTATTAAATCTAGAGAATTTAAGAAAAAGCTTAATTCCGGTAAGGCGAAATACTGGAATGCCTGCTTTCTATTCTTAGCAGACATACCAAAACATGCGCTCTTAGCTGATTACGGGACGTCTAAAATTACATGTTTCAGAATATTCAGTATGTTACGATCTCGAGATATTAATAATTGTGCTGATAACGGGACCCAGTAGGCCCATTTATAAACTGTCAGATATACAGAGGAAGTTTCAGTGACAGATCCAAAAGATTTAGAAAAGCTACGGACAGAAGAGTTTATTGTCCACGACCTTGAGCTTGTTAAGAACCAAGCTAAATGGAAGAAATACACCAAGGTAATAGCTAATGCCATGAGCTCGATTTCATGGATAGGTATGTTTCTAAATGCTAAAGATGCTTTTCAAGGAGATAAAAAACAAGGCGATGTAAATGACCTTTACGAACAGTGGTTTAAGGTTCATAAAATAAAAATACAGCATTTGCTTGGCTCATTGGATGAAATGGCTGGAAGGCTGGAATCTATACCGGATGCTTTTGATTCAAGGATAGAGTCTGATGAGTATTTAACTTTAGTTCGTCGTGCTTTTAAATCCTGGGATGATGCCGAGACAATCGAAAAGAGGCAGTATGTAGTCAATTTAATATCAAATGCAGCAGCTACAAATATATGCCCAGATGATTTAATCAGGCTATATAACGATTGGCTCGATCAATACCATGAAATTCATTTCAAAATTATTCGAGCTATTTACCAAAACCCTGGAATTACCAGACTTGGTATTTGGCAATCTTTTAGCGATGAAATCCCCCGAGACGATAGTGCTGAAGCCGATCTTTTTAGGAAGCTAATTAGTGATTTGCAGCTTGGAAGAGTTATTAGGAATCACCGACCTACTAATTATCAAGGCCAATTCATAAAACAGAGTACTAGAGGAAAATCCAGAAATAGTTCTGGCACCATAGAGTCTGCTTTTGAAAACACAAAACAAATAGAGCTAACAGAATTGGGGTCTCAATTTGTTCATTACACTATGAATGAGGTTGTAAAACGCATTGAAAATACCTAACAAGTTCTTCAATGCAGAGTCGCTGCTGCATAGCCGCCACTTAAACAAACGTTATTTGTATTTAAGAGATGCGTGGAATGATCAAGCATGAATAGAAACGACTACTTGTTCGCCGAATATGATCTCGATGGAACTCTCCGGCAGAATCTGCAAAACAAGGTTGGCCCAGAAATCGATAAGATTTCGAGGAATCAACTCCTATCAACCCCCAAGGAAGATCTTATTGAGCACGTTTTCGCAGAGCTATCTGCTGATCCGATTGAATTGCATGAAGACCGCATGGAGTCGACTGAATCAGAAACAAAGATTGACGTTTCAGGTGATTCAAATCGTTTTTTTAGTCAAGATCGCGCTGGCCCTTTCTACGTCCCAGCTCACCAGATAGCAATAGATGTCCCTTTTTCGGGCGATCATCAACTTTGGAAGATGAAGCCAAGTTCATGGAAGAGCGTGTTCCCCCGGGGGCAGATTACGGCTGGCACAAGAGTCGAAGCATTGGGCAATCTAAGGCTTGTTTATACGGTGCCAGTCGACAACTTGAACGAAGAGAATCTCAAGAATGAGATTCAACGTGACCTAGAGTTGATTAGATTTTATGTCGGGAGTTCAACTTCGCAAGTCGAAGCCTACAACGCTCAGCTTAGACAGGCGATTGAATCTGCAATTAATTCTCGTAAAGAGCGGATTTCCAAAACAGAAGGTATTGCATCAAGGATCGGGCTGCCAATTAAAAGAAATCCAAACGCTCCAGACCCCGAGCCAATTAACTTGAAGCGGAAGATTGTCCGGCCTCTTCCAAAGGTCTCGACGGATAGCTTTGAGCCAGAGTATGGTATTGACGATGCAACTTACGAGCATATTCTGAAGGTAATCCGCCACGAAATTGCTACATTCGAAACAACTCCAGTCACATACCAGAATCTTGGTGAGGAGGATCTTAGAAACATCCTTATCGCACATCTTAATGGTCACTACGAAGGCGATGCGACCGGCGAGACTTTTCGCCACCAGGGGAAGACAGATATACGAATCGAGGCCGATAATCGTGCAGCCTTTGTAGGAGAGTGCAAGGTATGGACTGGCGGAGCTGGACTGTCTTCAGCGATTGATCAGTTGATTGGTTACCTCACGTGGCGTGATTGCAAGGCTTCTCTGATCGTCTTCAATAAGAAAGTAAAAGATTTCTCTTCGATTCTTGAGAAGTGTCCTGAGCAGCTCCGAACACACAAATCTTTCAAGAGAGAGGAAAAGGAAAACGTCAGCGCCAATGAATGGAGGGTCTGTTTGCGATCGCCTGTGGACCAAGGAAGGGAGATAACCGTCCACGTATTCTTGGCAAATTTGTTCGTGAATTGAGATGACGACACATAACAATCAAGTCAATAAAGGCGTTATGTCCGCTTCTGGCCGAAAGGAGACATAAGCTGATTTCCGATAAGTACATTTATCGGTAATAGTTAAGTTCTAGTTAGTTATATTAAATAATTATGTCATTTAGGCTAAGCATCGCCATCAACACAGATAAAATAACTAAAGCAATCATTACGCCTAACCCTAATATTAAAATAGGTTCTAAAAAAACCAACATTCGTTTTATGTTGCTGTCAGTTTCTTGCTCACAATTTTCAGCAATTTTTAACAACATTTCTGCTAATTTCCCACTTTCTTCACCAATTCTAATTAGATCAACTGTAATTGGTGAAAGAATTAAACTGTGTTGCAAAGAATCAGAAATTCTTTTCCCTGCTTTTAAGGCATTAATGGCTAATTTAATTTCCTGTTTGAAAATATCGTAACTAACGGAATCCAATGCTAGATTCATGGAGTCTATCAGGTTCAATCCATTTTTTAATAATGATGCGCTTGTTCTGGCAAATTTGGCTGTTTGGAAAGATTTTATAGTAGGGCCGAATAAAGGTAGATTTAATAAGGATTTATTCAGAGAACTCTTACTCAAAAGGTGTTGATAAGCATAGAAGCATAAATAAGATACAGCGAAAATCGCAATAATAACTATCCACCAATAGTTAGTGAAAGATGATGAAAGAGAAAATACTGCACGTGATAGAAGCGGTAACGTCTGTTCAGAACCAGCAAACATAGGAATAAAGCGTGGAATTACGAAGGTCATTAAAAAGAACAATGACAATAGTGAAATTACAACTAACAAAGCAGGGTAGGTCAGCGCCGAAACTACGGCTGATCTTAACTTTTCTTTCTTTTCAATATGTGCGGATAGATTCAGAAAAGCTTGTCCAAGACTGCCACTGGCTTCACCAGATTTAACCATTGCAATATACAAAGGATCAAATATTTGTGGAAAACGATATAGACTATTAGATAATGAGTTTCCGGCTTTTATTTCCTCATAAATTGACTGTATCACCTTCGCTGATTTCTTTTCCTGATGGTTTTTCAATAATAATTTAAGTGCGTGATCTAATGGTAATTCCGAATTTAACAGTGTTGATAAATTTTGAGTGAAACTTAAAAGGTCTTTTCTTGAGAAATCTTTGTCATTATTTTTAGAAATGTTGATATTTAGCTTTTCTATTAAGGATTTTTTTTCAAGGGTTGCTGTAATTGGATAAAACCCTTGTGATTGAAGATTCTTTATTACACTTTTCTCATCGCTTGCTTCTAGTGAGCCTTCTATTTGGTCACCGTTTGAAGTCAAAGCTTTATAATAATATCTATTCATTTATATAAAACTTACCCTGGCTACTTCTTCAATTGTTGTAATCCCTGCTAGTGCTTTGATTAAGCCATCTGTTTTTAAAGTATCCATGCCATCACTTATGGCAATTTTTTGAAGTTTTGAAGCATCATGTCCTTGTAAGATAGCTTGGCGCAATTTATCAGAAATATGTAATATCTCAGCAATAACTATTCGTCCTTTATAACCAGTTTTCTCGCATTTATCACACCCTTTGGCATGATATAAGGTAATCTTCTTATCTTCAGACAGCACATCCATCTTTAATTGTTTTACAAGCTCGGTTGTTGGATTAAATTCCTCTTTGCAAAATTGGCAAAGTCTCCTCACAAGTCTCTGAGCAATAACCGCATTTAGCGTGGAGTTGGTTAAATAATTTTCTATTCCCATGTCTAGTAAGCGTGTTATCGAACTGCCGGCATCATTTGTGTGTAGTGTTGATAGCACGAGATGGCCTGTCAACGCTGATTGAACGGCAGTTCTAGCAGTTGTTAAATCACGCATTTCCCCAATCATAATAATGTCTGGATCTTGCCTAACGATAGATCTTAGAGATTGTGAGAAATCCAGGCCTATCTCAGGTTTTACCTGAATTTGATTTATCCCTTCGAGCTGATATTCAACGGGGTCTTCGACCGTCATTATTTTTTGTTCATCTGTATTCAATACTTTCAGTGCTGCATATAACGTTGTCGTCTTTCCGCTACCTGTAGGCCCAGTAACCAGCACAATGCCATTTGGAGCTTTTAAAATAGTGCTTATAGCGCTTAGCTGCTTGTCAGAAAAACCCAGGTCTGATAATTCAAGTGCAATATTATTTTGATCCAGTATTCTTAAAACCAGGCTTTCACCATGCAGGGTTGGGGTGGTAGAAACACGAATATCGATTATTTTCCCCTGTATGCGTACTTGCATGGCGCCGTCCTGGGGAAGTCTTCTTTCTGCTACATTGAGTTTAGCCATCAACTTTATCCTTGAAACAACCGCAGCGGTTGAATGTGCAGGCGGGGATTCAGTTAGCTGCAAGATTCCATCGATGCGATACCTGACCTTTAGCTTATTTTCAAACGGTTCAAAATGTATATCAGAGGCACGCGTTTCAACAGCTTTCTGGATTATGAAATTGACTAGTTTGACAATCGGCGCATCGGCAGCCTGATCAAGCAAGTTGTCAATGAAACCAGTATTGGACTCATTCTCATTTTGAGAATCGAGATGCTCAACAATTCCGTCCATTTGGGATTGTGTGTTCCCAAACAGATTGTTCAAGCCTTTTGCTATTTGCTGTTTTGTCCCAATTTTAAGTTGTATCGTTTTTCCTGAAGCCAGGGCCATGGCTTCTATTGAAAAAGTGTCTTCCGGGTTTGCAGTAACAGTAGTAATGACTGACTCAGATTCGTATAACGGGAGTAATGAGGCAGACCGTAAATAGCTTTCTTTAAACGATTCAGCAGAAAATTCAATACTGTCTAACTCGTTGTCTTCCAGTAAAGGGAGTTCAAGGGTTTCACTGTATGCTTGTGCAATATCTGCATCTGACACAAGGCCTGTCTTTGTTAAAATTTCGCCCAAGCCACTAATGCCCGGTTCAGCAATCGTTAACGATTGTTTCAGGGTATTTTCAGAAAGCTTGCCTTTCTCAACCAGATAAGTTTGCAGCTTTGAGCGTACTGTCTCTTTTTGTATCCCTAGGACTGACATAGTTAGTCTATTGAGCTGGTTCTGTTGTAAGGGGTGGTAAGTTGGTTAGTCTGGCGCGATATTCATCAGTAATAGTGCGCGCATCACCCTGATTTCTAATCACTCTGGGGGTGATCAATACCAATAATTCTGTTCGGGCATCTTCATTGGTGTTTTGGCTGAATAGGTTACCCAGGATTGGAATTTTATTTAAAAAGGGTAGTCCACTTTCGCTAATAGCTTGCTGTTCTAGCATAAGTCCACCGAGCATAATTGTTTCACCTGAATTAATGGCTACGACACTTTCAATTCTTCTATTCTGAATGGTAGGCGCATCTAAACTGGATGTTGTTGTTGTCGCTGCAGTAGCCACTTCCTGAGTAATATCCATCGTTACCAATCCGCTTGCATTAACTCTGGGAGTGACAGTTAAGGTTATCCCTGTTTGTCTGAATGCAATCTCATTTACAGTCGGAGAAGAGGGGTCTATATTGCTAATAGATTGACGTGTTGGAACGGGGATTTCATCCCCTACATTAATAGTTGCTGTTTGATTGTCCAACACCATCAAGGAAGGGGAAGAGAGTACACTTACCTCTGATGCCGTTGCTAAAGCATTTAATGCAGCTCTTACTTGGGTGGCGCTATCAATAACCGTATAGGAAAAACCTGGTGCTAAAGCAGTTATGCCTGGCGCACCAAGATCAAGGGTGCCAAACCCATCAAATTCACCGCTGTTAATACCATTTTGGAAAAACCATTCGACGCCGTAACTCAACTCATCTCTTAATGTCACTTCGATAATGCTGGCTTCAATAAGCACCTGAAGTGGCACAAGATCAAGTTGCTGGATGGCGGTTTCAATCATGCTGTAATCTTGGGGACTGGCTAAAATAACAACAGCATTTCTTACATCGTCACCAATTATTTTTATATCACTGTTGTTTGAAAGTGATAAACCAGCGGTATTACCGGTAATAGTATTTTGCCCATCGGGTGAAACAGCAATATCGTCACCAATTTGAGCGGGAGTTAAACCGGGTGCTAACGCCGTGTTGGAATTTGAAGGTGATGTGCCAACAGGTGAATTACCCGCTTGACCAGAATCCTGGAATATACTCTGAAGGATACTCGCTAATTCAATCGCCTTTCCATTTTGAACGGTATAGACATAGATTCTTCTACCAGCGCTTTCACTGGGCAGATCCAGGCGATTAATCCAGGTTTCTACCTCTCTAAGTGCTGCTGGCGTGGAACTCACTACCAATATGGAGCTAAGTCGCTCAAGGGGGACAAGCCGTACTAGTCCTTGTAGAGTCGGGTCACTACCCGAACCACTGGAATTTAAAATAGTATTTAGTTCAGCCTCCAGCGTTAGAGGATCAACATTACTGAGAGGAAATAAAGCCAGTGATCGTCCTCTAAGCCAATCCACATCAAAAATTTCTATGGTTTCTGCAATGGTCTGTAACTCGGTGGAAGTCCCTGAAGCAATGATTAAGTTTCTCGGCTGATCGGTAGTGACCGCGCTAGTATCTGCAACTATCGGATCCAGTAACTCTTTCATTTCTTCAGCGGCGATAAATTGTAGTGGAAAGATACGAATACCATAGCCGGCAATAGTTGAATCATTGCTAACATTGGGGCTTATTGAACCAGCAGCAAAATTGGCAGATGGCATTATTCGATAAAAATTATTACTTTGAACAAGAATGGCATTATTAAGTTCGACTATTTCTTCTACCAGTATAAGCAATGAATTTTGATCAATTGGCGTCGAAGTGTGTAAAGTCACTGTGCCGATGACATTGGGGTCTATAATGTAGTTCAAGTTGAGCAGGTCGCCCATGACAAGCGCGAGAAATTCAGTTAATTCAGCCCCTTCAAAATCAAGATCTATCTCACCCGCTTGAGTGTTTGAAGGCCGAATAGTTGCCTGGGTGTTAATAAAGCTTCCAGTGGCTTCTTCAATGATAGGCTCTCTACTATTGCTAATGGCACTTGATGTAGCGGAAGAAGCATTAGAACTTGTGATTTCCGGCTGAGTATTACCAGAGACTGCATCTTGTGTCGCTGCGCCACTGGTCGCCTGAGAAGTAGCACAGGCATTTAAAAAGCCAGCACAGACTAAGAACAAGAAAGAACACGTTATTTTTTTGAACGAAACGGTTTTAGTCATTTTCGATAGCCTGAAGTTAGTTTGCATTGGCAGTATTTTCAACGAGTTGAATAATTCTTGTATCTGCATTTTTTCGAATTGAAATCTGGTTATTTTCAATGCCAGTTATTTCCCAGCCTTCAATGGTTTCACCGACTCGAACGCGTTGAACCTCGCTAGTAGAATTTAGTTTTAAAAGTGCTATTTGGGTTTGCGGAGAAAGAATAATCCCCTGTATGGAGAAGTTTATTGTTTCTTCTGGTTGGGGCTCTGCTATAGCAACGGGTGTAACTGCTTCTGCCTCCTGTTCTTGAACAGGAGGGCGATAAGGCTCTCGATTTACGGTAAATAGAGGGGCGTCTATGATAAAGGAATATGCATTGTCTGGGTTTACAATTCCTGCGAGATTGATCGGCATAGTTGATCTAAAGGAGTCGCTGGTATTCGTTTCAATAGTAGTTTCTAAGTTTAGCGGCCAGAAATATTCAGTTAGGGCTACTAACAACAGTAAAACTGAGATTATTAAAATTGCTCTGTTAGCAGAGATAGAAGAGAGTGAGCCCTTAACGTCCATTGTTAAGCACCTCTACATTCATATCCAAGAAAGCACTGACGTCCATTCTTACTTCAAGCTCTTCATTAATGTTAGATATTTGCCGCCCTTCGCGATGCCTGCTCTGGATGACCAGATTTTCTACAAACAATGCCAGTGAATGCGTTTCAGCCTTGAGGAGAAATGACTGTAAAGCATTGATTGAGCTTTGTAGTCTTAGGCTAACGGTTATTTGAGGGAAATTAGTCGTTTCATTTGAGCGTCTGAAAGCCGCACTGACTAAAACTGCGCCACTTTCTTCGATTAAAGTGCGCAGTAAAGATTGAAGTTGAGCTCCTGCTAGAGCTGAGGTCCCTGCAGTAATAAATTGGTCAAGATACTCTTCGTCATTTGTTGACTGAGTTGCTTCATCTGTATTATTCATTAGAAATTCTGAGTCATATATGGACTGCAAAAAACGTACATTCTGGTCGTGCAAGGTACTGATGGTTTCTAGTCTTTCTTGCCTTGCTGCTAAGGTTGGATTGATTAATAAGTTAAACAACAAAATCAAGCCGCTCAGCAAAATCAAATAGCTCAGTAAGGCCTGTAATTCTGGACGAATATTACTGGTCATAGACCGGCCTGGCTGTTGCGATAATGTGAAATTCTTCTTTGTCACTGCTTGCTACATTGCTTACTGGTGAAGAAAATTCTGCATTTTCTAAATAAGGGCTTCTTTCAATTAAGGCCAGAGTCTGCGCAGCTGAAGGCGATTCTCCCTGTATTTGTATGAACTGTGGTGAAGTAGAAAAAGTTCTTAACCAAGTATCTTGCGGTAAAGATTGACTAAGATTTTCCAGTAAATTCAGGGGTGAAAGATAATTGATTCTATAATTGTCGAGTACAGCGCCTCTGCTATTTTGGTTATTGAAAGACAGCATGCTTTCACGCAGAGAAAGTGCTTCGCTACGATTATTTGCAATTTCAGTTTCTAGTTCTTGAATTAGGCCATCGTATTTAAGTAGGGGAGCAAGCAGTAAAATGGATAAGCAAATTAGGAAAACAAAAGTATAGTTAAAACTAAAGGGAAGTAAATAATCAGATTGAACGTGATTTTTCTTTGAGGAAGTGATGTTTATGGGCAGAATGTTCATTTCATCGTCAATACAGCTGACCGCTATCTTGTTTTTTATACATAATTCAACCAGGTCTTGATATTTTTGAGAAGTAACCAGAAAGGCGGTAATGAAAATATTGGCTTTGTTGGCATTTTCATCGGCAACAAAAAAGTCATAGTAGATTTGCTCAAGATTGAAAGGCGTCACACGTTCCAATTCAAAGCGTACAATTGATTCAAGCTTATCATTTGCCCCTTTGGGAATGCTTAATGTTTTTACTAAAAAGTCACTATAGGGAATCGCTACGGTAGCCTTAACTTTATCTAGTGTAGCTAACTGCGCTAATAACTCAGGGAGGCTACTATGTTGTCCTTTTACAGAGAGACTAGAAACAAGTTTGTTATGCTGTAATGCTTCTGGAATAAATAATTCAAAGCCGGAATTAGTAACTTGAATAATAACCCTTGGGGCTTCGGGGAAAAGCAACTGCCGGATATTTTCAGGTAGCGGCCATCTCAAACCAGTGAGTAGCCAGTGTAAGCAATCCCTTGTAATTTGGCTTAAAATTCTCATATCTTTTAACTATTTTTCTTGATTAATTCAGAGGGTTGCCAGGCCAAAATTCGATATGAATCAGCTCGTCTGCCTGTTAATTCGATGATTACAGTTTGGCTGAAGTCGTTGCCATTTATGGTTGCTGTGCTGGTTACAATAAACGCGTTACTTGGCAATGTAGTTAAATAACGTTGGATGGAATTATTATCACTTGATTCATTATTGAGCAATTCTAATAACACAGGTTCAGCACTTTGACTGTTAATCTGGGTATGAGTGCCATAGATAGTAAGGAAGGGAGAGATATTGCGGAATAAGGCGTCAGTCATGCCAATGACTAGCCTAAGCTCATCAACTGAAGAAAACGGCTTATTCATCGGGCTATAGTCCAGATCAGCCAAGGAATAGAGCCGTTCTTCACTGGAATTGTTTTGTGAATCATTGTCACTATCAATCCAGTCCCGAATATTCTGGATTAGTGTTTCTGTTTCCTGTGAAGATTCTGTATAAGGCGTGATTAAAAGCTCGAGCAGTTCAGCGTTGGCATTGTTAAGGTTTATTAAGCTGGCCAAATCGCGAATTGAAACTGAAATATCGCTTTGATGGTATTGCAGATTGCCCGTGTAGTTAGTGTAACGGCCAAGATTGTTGGATGATGTTGATAATAGGGTATTTACAGATAGCCAGATGCCAGCTTCAGCGAGTGCTTCACCCTCCAGTTGGCTGTTGGCAAGGTAGGTTAATCGCATTTGAACACGGGCAGCGTTATAACTCATTGCTGTCACCAGACTTAACAGGGTTATTAGCCATAAGACCAACACCAGGGCATAGCCCTTATCTTGAGTTTTAACATTCACTTTCACATTCACCATACCCATTGCGCCTGACCTGCTACATTTTGGCGATGAAGCTCTATGGTTAATGGAGGCAATGTGCTGCTTTCTTCCATTTTTATATGAACTCTAATTAAGCTGGGTAATGAACTGTCATTATTCCAATCGTTTTGCCATTGAGGTCTATTGCCTCTTGGGCCTGACCCAAAATACTCGAATGAAAGATCCTCTATATGCAGGAGTATGTCGTTACGACGCCAAGTTCTTTGATAGGCAGCATCATTCATCGCCTGCCCTGGTCGTGCTTGTGTATCCCAAAGGGAGAGGTTTTGGAGATTTTCATCAAGGCCTAATTGCATAAAATGCAAGCCACCGCCACCTCGATGGGCCGGTAAGGTGCCTGTATAAAGTAGACGGTCAGGTCTGCCTTCAAAAAAGACAAACAAACCATCGTCTGTACGTTCACTTAAGGGCACAATTTGTGAGAGTTGATTGGTGATGAACTGTAAAGCGCTTTCTATTTCTGTAGACTTGTTGTTTCTCTCGGCTGATGATTGAGAGACTTGTGTCATATTGTAAAGTGCACCATAAAGCATAGTCAGTAGAAGCGATAACAAACTCAATGCAATGAGTACTTCAATGGGTTTTACCCCGGTTTTACGGATAACTCAGAAAAGGCTCAT
>CERN01015068.1_pt1 | contig 66227 bp, 59 predicted proteins | sample 530761 | NCBI WGS metagenome assembly CERN01 (sample SAMEA2620947, study PRJEB7988) | marine metagenome | isolation source: saline water (ENVO:00002010), including | reverse complement strand
TGACTTAGAGTATTACTGGGAACCCGACACAGAGGGTTGGGTTGAGGCACTTGAGTACGTTTTGAGTCTGATAGAAACACAGGAGAGAGAAGAATGAGCATGTTAGATTTTGAAGAGGACTTTGCTAAGTTTCTCACAGAGAAGTTTGGTAAGAATTGGAGTTATCAATGGGACGGAGAAGAAGGTGGGTTTTCGCTAGTTTTGCAGGTTTGGGGTGAAGAAGAGTGACTTCTCTACCTCATGACCTACTACACCAGCTTATGGACGCCATTCACTGGCATCCATTCTCACAGGAGGACACTACTCTGGAGATAGACCGAGAGGTAGCTGAGAGAATTAAGGAGGCACTTCAATGAGTGTCGTTCAATCTACGGATGAGGGTGGCTTCTCGATGTCTGTGAATATCCAGCTTGAGGACAAACAAGTCTGGTTCAATATTGTCTCGGCTTTCGAGGGCGGTAGTAATTACTGGATCGACAGTATTGAGCTTGACCTCCCAAAGGGATTCCAGAAAGCCAAGTTCAATGGGTACTACGATGAAAATAGAATATCTAGGAAAACAGAGGACTGGTACCCAGAGGTCGATGACATGGACGACTTGAATGAGCTACGTGAGAAGAAGCTCTACATCTACAGCTCTCAAGTCCCACTCTTGGGTGGCTCTGTCATAATCAAGGAGAACGAGGGCTACAATCACGACCCGGTCCCTCTCAATAGAGAGAGTCTGGTGAAGGGTCTACAGGTCATGCACGATAAGTGCAGGAGGCACTTCAATGACATGATCAATGAGAACGGCGATGCTATCACCTCTGATGTTCTACTACAATGTGCAGTTTTTGGAGATGTTATCTATGGTTAAGTACAACGCACATGAGACGGCCCTGATACGAAAGCTGGAGAAGCAGAACCAGTTACTTACTGAACAGCTCAAGGAGCAGAAGGGTGCTAACCTCAAGCTTGAGGACATCAAGGATATTCTCGTGATGATGCTGGACAAGAGGCAATTTGAGGAGTATCAGGAGATGATTGATGCCTTTGAGGGCGTCAGGATAGTGAAAGAGCAGATATTTGAGCGGGGTGAAAACAGTGACGAGTAATGCGTATCTCATCAATAGAGAAGGTACGATCACGGAAGTGATAATACCAAGGAGACATGAAGAGAATCATTGGGAAAAGGTCCGTCAATTGTTAGGCGGTGACGGGGTCTTGGTTCGGCCAGCTACACAATTTGAGCACACGCATGGCTTGATTTACGTTGATGAGGAGGCTATGTGGAAGCATCCTATCAATTCGACACTGACTGTAGTCCTAGATGTTCTAGCTAGGTTCTATGGTCCCGCTGTCATAATGAAATCAGGAATCAATGGTAGGTTTGAGAAGCGTGTCTTGTCATTTATTGACAAGACCGAAGAGTACGAGTTCTTCAAGGAGGAAGAGTGATGGATCGTTATGATGTAGAGTATTTCTGGGGACAGGAAAACGAGAGTAACAGGTACCAGCCCACTGAAAAGGAGATAATCCTCTGTCTAAGGAGTATAGTGCTAAAGTACGAGCTTCTCAGAAAATACAAAGTCGGTGAAGATGAGTTTATCGAAATGGTAGAAGCATCTCTAGCAAAGGCCGGTTTGATAGCGGAGGAATACATATGACATGGGAGGAACCCATGATAGGTTTGCTCAAGGTGTTAGACGCTCGTCTCAAAGACGGAGACGTAGCGGGGGCCAGAGCACAGATAGAGAGGATGATCGAGGACTTTAGCTCATCTCCCTACTCATTACCAAACAAGGAGGACTTGGCATGAGTCAGGAATACAGGAGGAGACCTCGTGGTAGCAAAGCATCCAGTAAGGTCTGGGACAATGCCTCTGCGGTGTTGGGACAGCCACCCTCAAGGATGGTGCTAGTCAAGGCACATAAAGGCAAATCCACGGAATGGCTTATAGAGAACGGTGAAGAAGTAAAGATTAGATTGATTGGAAGCTCACAAGAAGTGTGTAAGCAATTGAAGGAGATGGTTTGAATGAAGCTACCGATGAAGCTGGTCGAAGTCAGGATGATGACTAAGAAAGAGACCGATCATGAGGGATGGGCTCATCCAACGGTTGTCATGGTGTTTGAGGACGGCACGAGAGTGTATCCTTCCAGAGACCCAGAGGGCAACGGTGGCGGAGCTCTGTTCTGTATATGGCCTGACGGCAAAGACGGATACTTTTCAGCAGTAAAGGAGAGTGTTGCGTGATGAACGTATTCTATATGGAGATACCATTTGAGATACATTACAATCAAGGTAGGAGGTATTGGATATGAATGATTACGTGCAGTTCCCTAGAGCTCTGGTAAAACCAGTCCGTGTCAAGTTTTATCGGTTCAGAGGAGAGGGTCCGATGGTTACAGGTCAGCAAACCCTACTCAAGACGCCTGATCGATACCCTGATGATGTAATGGAGCTAGAGGATGAGTTTCTTACGGCAAAGCTGGGAGGTTATGGAGATTTATGGTCACGAGAGGAAATAGACCAGTGGCTGGAGTCGGAGTTTCCAACCTCTTTGCCATGGACTAATACTAGCGTACCAGTTGTTACTACACTGATCGCTGTTTTACCCGATGTTGAGATTCCTCAGATATTCAAATACAGAAGAAGCACATATTCCGCTGTCAGTGAGTGGGGAGAGCTAGGATTCGTTAATACGGTCTTACAGAAATGCTGGGAGGAAGTAGACTATGACGACCCTCGTGCTAACCCGATCAAGAGGAGAGCAAAGGATGCTGGTTGGGTCTTTATTGAGTACAGGGATGATTACAGGCCAGATACCAAAAGAGGAGATGATGGAGCATACGACCAGATAACCCACGCATTTTATCCGGGGGCGAGGAGATGTGGTTGGTGCGGGTCATCATCCGTAATACCTCGCTTTTTGGTGCTTGATGAGTTTCAAGAACCGGCGTTTCACTGTCTAGCTTGTGAAGCTGATGGCGGTGATTCCATAGACGATAGAAACTCCATCTCTTTGGAGGATATGGAATGAACCCTCAAAAGGAGGACGCCGATCCTAGATGAATTATGGCCGACATACGGATTAGGGCGTATAACATAGAAAGACGATATAGGACACTATCTAAACCATGGTCTGAAATCATACGAGAGCTCAGAGCGGAGCGTGGTGCTTTGCTAGGCAGTAATGAGTATCAAGACATGGTAGGAGTAGAAAGAGCTGGAGCATTAGACACCATCGATACGAGGATCAAACAAGCCGAGGAGTGGCTTTTCTATTACGAGTCTGAAAGAAGCTCAGCCAATCGGCATTTGGGTATGTTCCGTAGCAGGAGATTATTGTCTGAAATATCCGCATTGGATGATGAGGAATTAGAGGGAAGGGTATGATACAGGAGAAATTGCCTTGTCCGAATGGATGCAAAGACCCGCATGGAAGAATGATTTACATGACTGGAGGACATTCACGATGGGATATAGTCTCTAAAAAGGAAAAGGCTACTTTACAGTGCCCTATGTGCAGGAGGTGGACGTTTGACCGATGAAGAAGTATCAATATCACAAGAACAGATTCTCTGGTGCGATAGGCTCTGGAGCTCTCTGAAAATAGGAGCCAAATGGATATTGCCGGTAGTAGGGGTCTACACAAAGACTTCTGAGAATGCCCTATCTTTAACCGAGCTATATTTTTCTACACCCACGCCAGACGCATTTGGAAGCACGGCATTCGATTCTCATGACTGGGTTCTTACTGTAGGTACCATCCTCAATTGGGACATTACTGAGGATATTGAGTTAGCTCGTGATTGGCATGGAGAGGTGATCGACGAATGGCCTACTCATATGATAGGGCAGGTGGACGTGTGCAGTGCTCGTTGTGGCACCATCATCAGAGCTGAGCCTTACAGAGCGGGCGAACATTATGTTCAGCTCAAAAAGAGCGACGGTAAAGGCACCATGTGCCCGACATGCAATAAGGTAGGCTTTGATCGTGTATGGACCGACGCATGGGTGGTTGTAGATGATTCGGCCACGCAAATGAGACGCCGTCTAGGAATTAAAGAGGAGGAGTGAATGTGTCCAAGACTCACGACTACAAACAGGAGGTGCATAGCGTCATGGACGCTTCATGCCATCTGGGTCAGGAGTTACATATCACGACAACGAACGCATACGGAGACCGCATCCTAAATCTCAGAATGTTTAGAGTGATGCCAAGTAAAACAGGATACACTGGATACACAAAGGTAGGTATTTTCCTCACGAAGGAGGAGACCAAGAAACTTAGAGACACGCTGATCGGCCTTGTCGAAAATGATGAGGCATGGCTAGTAGATGGAGGGGAATGGAATGAAATGGGAGACAATTGAGGACTTCGAGGCTCATCATCATTCGATCATACGAGAAATATGTGGCATATTGTGTGACCATGAGGTCATAGGAGACATGTCTTGTGAATTGTGGTCCCGTGTCAGGAAATACGCCAAGAGAGCTTACTACAACCTATGTATGGACTGTTGCTATGCGATGTTGAGCATGGCGGGTATTGGTGTGAGCTTAACAGAAATGGACGCTGTAGCTCTAGCTGTTATCAAGAGGCCGACGGCGACTTGGAATGGCAGATATGGCTCTTGGTGGGAGGACCCTAGAGGTAAGGAGGCTATCCTCGATATATGTGGGGGGAAGGAGGAGGACATTATGCCCCTGTATCAGGAATTGTGTAGGTGAGGCGAGTGCTAAGCTTCCGATCAGTAGCCGAAACATGGAGAGTCATCGGCAAAGCTAGAAAGCGTTCCGAATATATTGCGAACAATCTGGTGGGCTCATCAGACAACCAGTGGCCCGTCGTTCATTTTTTCTATCCCCCTTCATCTGCCACACGGTTAGGGGATGAGGACCTCAGAGAGATTTATTTTCTACTGACAGGAGCTTATCCTTCCGAAGTCACAGAAAACCCCGATGTCATTCATTTGTTAGCTGGTTTGAGCGAGACAGAAGTCACGGACATCTCCCTGCCCTCCGCACACATGCGTCTCGAAAGCATTCTTTCGGATATTGATAATGAGACTAGGGCGAGACTGATGTATCCCCTATTTCTCAAAATGAACCGCAGAGATTTGAAAGTATTTCTTATGAGACTGAGTAAAAAGGGAGGGCCAGCTAGAAGAAAAGATATTCTGAATGCACTGTCCATGGCAAATGGGCACTTGTTTCATCACGTCAGGTCAGCTGTAAATCTCATGGGACTGAAAAGAACCGCAATTCTTTTTTCGGCCGGACAGTTTGAGTTTCAGGCGATCAGACCGAGAATAGGTTGGAGCATGGTAATACCTGCTCCGGCATACATGTCAGACTTAGCGTCCGTGCCTTTCGGTGCATGTTTCGTAGAGCCCGTTGAGGGGTCATGGGTATCGATTCACATAAATAGAAAGGAAAATGTATCAATTGGATTTACGGCATCCGGCGGAGAGCTACCCGAAGATGACGATGAAATATTGAGGTGGGCGGACTCTGCTAAAATCCCTAATGGTATCTTCTTATGTGATTATGCTGAAATGAGAGACACGCCCCTGTTGATTGTCGATTTATTATCCCCAGAGGATTTGTCTCTGTCCTTTGCAGGTAGGAGAAAACTAATCGAAGATAACGTGGCACCATGGGCGTTGAAGAAGTTACACAGGATCGACGACCCATTGACTGTCATAGAAATATCAAACAATAAACCTGTAGTATTGAGAAATCCTAACGGTATATTGACCTTTGAGAACATACCCGATGAAGTAGTGTTAGTCAGAGCTGAGAAGAAAGCTACAATCCTTAGAGTGACAGAAGGTAAGGTAGTTCAACCACAAACTGGTGCTCCTCCATACGTGGTGTGGACAGTATCTGCTAGAGACGGAATGGGATACTACCCCTTGGGCGAGCTTCAAACTCAGGACCACATAATTGAAGCATTCATCAAACGCCATATCGAAACCGATTGGACCATGTCCGAGGGCGAATCAATAAAAATTGATGTGCCCTGTTTTGTTGAGGTTGCTATGGACGCCTCTGGATGGGGGGACTTTGGCCCTTACATCTCTGGTTCGATACTGAAAGGAAGCCCTAGCTCTGGAATATCCGATGTTATTGGGGTGGAGGAGATCGGATGGAATTAACTGAATCCCAAAAGGACTTGATTGTTTTAGCTTCGCATTTGAGAGGTGGAATAAAATGCCAGCTCACGAAAGAACGGAAATGTGGTTATCTCATTCGGCCGGAGCTATGGTTTATCAAAATGAACGACCCGATAAAGAGAGCACTAGAGTTGTTGGGTGTTGAGGTTAGAGGGACTTACTCTGGTTGGAGGGAGATGTCTATCATACTAGAGGGAATTACTGGATTAGAATACTTGTCGCCCACGCCAAAAGGAATTGAAAATGTAAGATTGTTGAACGGCCAGATATTCCAACCGAAGACCCATGATGAAGTAATGGCGACAATACAGAGTATCGAAGAGCTTCTGCGTATGAATGCTTAAGTGGTAGACGGCCATCGTAGCTATCCCACCAGTGTAGAGGAATGATGAGAATGACGTACAAAGATGAATTGAAGAAGACAGCGGAAGAAAGAGGAGTCACCCAGAAAGAGGTAGAGGCCGGGTTTGAAGAATGGCTAAAGACCTCATTGGGTGATTTATGGAAGGCCAGAGGAGAAACTCTCAAGGGCTGGCCTAGCGATGATAAATTAGATGTATTTAGGCAATATTACGCCGCGTCAGCTCGTAGAGGTGGCAGTGGTGGTGGCTCTGGTGATACTTGGGTCGGCATGATCGTAGGATATCTAGGTCTTAATGATAATATGAGGCAACAAAGAGAGAAGGCTAGGGACGCAGCAGAAATTAATCTGGGCAATGCTTTGAAGTTCGGGATGATGCACAATGACAGAACAATCGCAATAGGCCGTGTTTATTTTGACAGTGGTAACTGGGTTGCCGTGGCAGGAGACGATAGTAGACTACACGTAGAGGCGGGTTCACAAGAAAACCCACCCAACTGGGCCATACCGATTAACAGTGGCGTTGCTTATGTATGTATGTTGAAAGAGGATCGAAGACCGAAGGTTGCATACCTTTGGAAGAGGAGATGGGTAGTAGTAGTCAATACGGTGGACAATTTCTTAGTTGAAGGACCACAGACTCCTATGGTGCTTGAGTGTTCCTTCGATGCGGCACAAACAAAGCTTGTCATGAACGTACCAATATCGTTCAAGGCCGAGAAGGGGACCGCTTGGGGCTCAGACGAACCTATCTTAGAAGCTCGTAACATCGACCCTAACTATGGTTTGGATTGGGTTCCACAGAGTAATCTGACAAAGGCGAACGCAATGTTCCAACCTGATCAATTCATAGCTCAATTCATGCCTGTGTGTGCTCTTGAGGACTACATGGACTATCACGATAAAGCTGACAACAAAATCAGCCTACGCAACGGTGGCGAGATTGGACCTATATTTGCCGTCATGGGAGAGGTGGACTACATCAATTCCGATGGAAAGGAAGACCAGTATGCCGAGGGCGGTTCAAAGCACCCGATTGTCCTGACTAATCAGAATCTAAGAAGAGAAGACCCTTCTAACTCTGGAGTATGGGTGAATCTCAACAAGGCTCATATCAAGGACCACCACGCTCATCAGGTCAAGAAGGACGATGGATGGTATGACTATCAGCAGGGCTCAAGAGTATGGTGTGTTATTCAGACTAGGACATGGGTCAGCCAGACAGGAGATATCAATTACAACATGGATGGTCTCAATGTATATGCGTTACCTCTACGATCAATAGTTTCACCAAAGCCGTCAGCTAGCACTAACGATGTAGCTCAATTCGATGACTTCGGAACGCCTGAGAAGGACAAGTGGGGTGGACTTCCATGAGCGGAACGGGTTTCTTTGAGGACTTTGAGCCTATAGACACTAGCTCAGATAAAGGTGCTTTGAACAAAGCACAGGACCCCAGCTCTAATGTTCCTACAGGTTTCAGAGAGCCGGAAAACATCGATCCCACACAGGTAAAGGAGGTCATGGAAGCCATGCCTCCAGAGTTTCACAAAGAAGTGGATAAGATGAAGGATGATTTTGTTGAAAAGATAATGCCAACAAAGGCTCCTGTTGCTGTGATAAACGAGCCACAAGGGAGCTGGATGAATACAAGCTCCAACCCTGCATGGGCACAGATTAACGCCGCCCGTGGTAGAGCTACCAGAAGCCACAAGCACGTTCTATGTGGCATAGCTGGGCCACCCAAGTCAGGAAAGTCTGGTCAGGTTCTCGACTCGCTGACTGAGGAGGAAAAGGCAAATGGGGCTGAGATTCATCATATTGACTTCGATGCAGGAGGAGAGAGTACGAAGGCGGCCCACCACAGTGGATCGAAGAACATCGTCGTTCTCAATCCGTGGGTTATGAATGACAAGCCTAGTAGGGTTCCATACGATTTCCCCGCTAGCTATCAAATGACCATTGATTATCTGAAGGCCGCCATTGAGATGGCTGACAAGCAGATGGAGTATTTTGAGAGGCACGGAGAAATGCCAACACCATACTTGAAGACAGTCGTTTTCGACGGAGCTGATCACTGGCTGAACATCTGTGAGACTACCATGAAGGTGGATGACCTCGGTCTTGGACCGGATGGTATTGCCACAGCAGGTAAAGCTACGACCACTCAGATTGGTCGTTTCAATTGGAATATCAGAAAGAATCGATACAATTCAGCACTCACTGCGTTGCAGGAGCTATGCAGAAGAGGAATACACTGCTACCTAATCACGCACATGAAGTCGGCATACGACAGTACGGGCAACGAGATAATGGGGGCGGAGACTCCTCACTGGCTCAGAGACACTGAAGGATGGCTACAGCAGATGGTCGTCGTAGAGGTAGACGAGGAGCGAGACGAGCGAGGAGAGCTCACAGGCGTCGTAGAATCCTTTGCTGTCATGACCCAGAATCGAACCAGCTTGAAAGCCCATGGAAGGGTGAAGCTATTCCGCAGGGATAGGACTGGCGGTGAATGGTACGGATGGCCGGGATTACGTGACGGATCGTTTGAGCACCCCGATGATGTAAAGGACAATAGTAGTGAACCCTCGGAGTGAGGGCGATGTCTACGAAGACAGGTATGGTCAGTTTTTCTGGGGGCAAAGACAGCACTGCAATGCTGATTCGGCTCTTGGAGCTTGATGACCCAGAGATGCCTGTCACAAGAATTGTCTTCGCTGATACCGACTTTGAGTTTCCTGAGCTTTATGATTACATATCTCAGGTTGAGAAGTATGTTCAGGAGAGATTCAACCCTGAGCTGAAGGTAGAGTTTGTCAAGTCACCTCGATCATGGGATGACTGGTTCTATGGAGAGATAACTCGTGGAGCTAATAAAGGCAAACAAAGGGGTGCTCCTCTACGTGCATATCCTTGTTGGTGGGCCAGAGAATCTAAGGTTCAACCCCTACAAAGGGCGGGAAAAGACGCAGATGTGATATACATTGGTATAGCTAAAGACGAGGAACACCGCACTCGCAACAGTGGTAAGCACGGCAAATCAGGTAAAGACCACACAGAAGACCCTCGCAATGCTCGCAATAGGTATCCTCTTGTTGAGTGGGGTTGGACTGAGCAGGACTGCTTTGATTATCTCGATGACCTTGGTCTGATGAATGAGTTATATGTCAATTTCACACGCCTTGGGTGTTTTCACTGCATCAAACAACCAGCAGAGTCTTGGTGGGGCGTGTGGCGGGGCTACCCTGAGCTCTGGGACATAGCTAAGAAATGGGACAAAGAGAGTCTCAAGGTCAGTAATCACGGTCTTCGTTCGATGAAGAAGGGAGACGGTTGGACGTTAGAAGAAATGGAAGAGCGATTCAAGGCAGGAGAAGTGCCCAAGAGTCGTACAAAGTTTGATTGTTCCTCATGCGATGCCGTTCGGTTCGTAGCTGAGGGGCAGATGACATTGGAGGATTTTGTAGGTAGTGATGACAATGCACATGAGCGCATGGGCCTGATCGATGAGGAGACTCCAGCTTGTGACATAGTATGGGGGACTTCGGATGACGATGCAAATTAGAGAGCCCAGAGCTTATCCTGTGCCCGGACGTGAAGGACTCAAGTCCACGTATTCATGGCATCCCGGTCTACCTCCACACATCATACCTAGAATATCCAAATCTTCGTTAAGCGACTTCACCTTTTGCTCACAGCAATATTTCATCAAGAGAGTATTAGGGGTCAAGGAGGAAGAGAACGATGCTATGATCCGCGGTAGTAATGTCCACGACGCCACTGAGGACTTCTACAATGACCTCAATGTGAGCTATGCCGCCTCTATGCGTTCCTATGGCTTTGATAGGGTAAAGAGCTATTTCTGTGACTTCATACCAAACTCAAATCCGAAGAGAGGGGACTTTGTATTGGGTGAACAAGTCCACTTGGACAAATTGCTAGATGCAGAGGCGCGACGTTTCATGGTCTCTGACCCTTTGCATTTCCTTCCAGTGGGCAATGAGATATCTCTTGACGCCGTGGTGGAAATAGATGGCCAGCTAGTACACTTTACGGGCATCATTGACCGCATGTTCATGGATGAGAACGGAGATATACATATCCATGAGCTAAAGACGGGTAAATGGAAGGACAAGCCATTGAAATGGGATAGTATGCGAAAGGAGATGGCGTACTATGTATATCTTCTAAACAAATCCGATCATCCCAGACTAGGCGGCCTGAATACTGCGTATTGGGGTTGGGACCATACAGGCGGAGACCATATATTCAGGCACATAGAAGCTATCAAGACAGGCTCTGTTTCTAAGATGAAGAAAGACATAGATGCCCTGTTGAGAGCTCATAGAGGTTACACTGGCAGAGATTTCGGCCCTTCATTCCCTTTGATATCTGACTTTAGGACAAAAAGCACATGCGAGCCGTGGTGCAAAGTCAAGAGTTTCTGTCCGAGATATGGGAGTGTATCAATACCGTATGAGGAGGAATGATTTTTGGCTAGTATCTTTGATGGTTATCCTAGAGAGGTGGACATGCGTGTCAGGAGGGTCATTCATTCTAAGAAAGACTTTCAGAGATACGTCAATAACACCAACGGCAAAGCCAATATGACTGTGACGGTATATCCTTTCAAAGAGCTCAAGCCCGGTGGCAACCGATGTGAATACACCACAGCTATCATTCCTCACTTCGTCGTTGATCTGGATAAGGGGAGAGCAATAGAGCAATTGCAGATGACGGATGAAGAAGCTGGGCAAAGATGCACCGAAGATACTCTACGTCTATCCGACTATTTAGCGAAAAGAGGTTGGAAACATGCGGTGTTCTTCAGCGGAGGAGGATATCACATCTGGGTATTGTTAGACCAAATTTATGATTTACCGCCTGACAAATTGAGTGAGCTTCTCTTCTCAGGCAGAGTAGTAGTGAACAAATGGGTCAAGGAAATGGGACTCATCTCTCTCGATCCAGTGGTTTCGTTTCGGCCCGATAGACACATCAGGGTTCCGAATACCTTCAATGTCAAAAGGAAGCTTTGGAGCATACCAGTGAGTAAGGATATGTTAGAATCTGGATGGGAGCATATCACAAAAGCTGCCGAAGAACCCTCTAGCGGACTCTTCGTAAGGGGAAATGAGGGTATGCCCTTGGAGATTGTCAATAGAAATAATGAAGAATATAGGATGTCAGGACTGACAGGATTCTTTGGAAAGTTCGACGCGGCGGAAATTGAGGTAGAGATGAAGAACGTCGAAGGAGTTCCCATGTTACCCTGTCTCAAGGCGGCGTGTTGCGAGAAGGGTTCTAACCCACCTCATCAGCCAAGAGCGTATCTCATGATGTATCTATTAGATTACTTCAGACGCTTTTCCAGACCCCCGCAAGATAGCTCAGTCAGTAACCAAGAAGCGGTCAATAAAGCTCATGCCTTTATCGAATCACTTCAATGGGCTGACTACAAGCCAGCGGTCACACACCAGATGTTATCTCATGGTGCATCTAGGTACTATCAAACTCCTACCTGCCCCAAACTCTTCAATGAAGGCTTATGTGTGGGGCGTTGTCCGTTCTATGACGGGAAGGGGATTTAGATGCCGATGACGCCTCTGTGGATACAGCTTTTGGATAGTAATTTGAGACAGAGACAAAGGAGTGAAGAAGATGAGTGAAGATATTGATGAGATAAGAAGAAGAAAAGCATTAGAATTGATGGAAAGCATGGACGGTAAGACCGAAGAAGAACATGCAGATGATCTGGAGAGCATGCGAGACTTGCTCCCGTGGTCATTTAGAACAAATGTAGCGACTGGATTCACGGAGATACTGCATCACCCCCAGATGAGGCAGAGTGCCGACGACCCCAACGTCGTGGCAATAGCTGTGGATGTTCAGTTTGCAGATATGGTTACTGACATGCTCAACCGGGCCTTCCTATGGCGTGAGGCTGCGGAGCAAGAGGCTATCAACCAAACAGAGGAGGAGACCTAGATGCCTACGAGTTTGGTCTGTTGGTTTTGTGGAGGTACAGTCATCTGGGGAGGAGACCACACTTTCGAGGACTACGGCTGGGAAGGAATGGGCGAGGGGATCGTTGCTAATTTGGAATGCAAGGACTGCGGAGCTACAGCTTACTTCATCACAAAACCGGAAAACGAAGATGAAATACCCCCGGTGCCGTTGTGATCAACATGAAGAAAGAACGACTACTTGGTAAGCTTGAGGGCATCGAGTTAGCTCTAAACATAATCAATAGAAGAGAGGTGGCATCTGCCTCGGTCAGATGGCTGGTCAGAGAAGCTGATGTCATGAGAACCAAGATCAAGATGCATGAATCAATGGAGGAAGAGGAGTGACAAAGGTACTTTTTATTGATAATAGAGAACGATCAGGGCTTGAAGACCTCGTCAAGAAATACATTGACAAGAAGGACGGACTCTTTCACCAGACTAAGCAGAACATGATTGCCGACTATGCCTTCAAGAGCGTGGGGATCGAGGCAAAGAGCATTCACGATTACATGGGTAGCATGATGTCGGGGCATCTCGAACAACAGCTACACAATCTCGATGACAATTACAATCAAGCCACGTTACTCGTATGGGGGACGTTGGACAATTACTTGGCTCAAGCAGTCAAGAGTGGCAGGAAGATACCATACCAAAGAGCTTGGTCGTCATTTGTCGGCTCTCTAGCTCGTTATGCTACTGATTACGATATCAATATCGTGACACTGCCTGACAGGTCTACCGCCGCCAGATTTATCTGCAAGAGATTTGAGAAAGACGGTTCGCTTGGCTCGTCTTCTACTTACAGGGTATTGAGAAAGACTTCTTCGGAGGATATGAGAGTAGATTCTCTAAGAGCAGCCGGTGCTAGCCAAGCCATAGCAGAGAGCCTTCTGGAAGAGTTTGGTTCAATAGCTGAGATAGCTGCTACCAGCGTGAAAGAATTGACGACTCTTCAAGGTCTTGGCAAAATTAGGGCTCAAAGAATCAATGAAGTCCTAAACAGTGAAGAAAAAATGGTGAGTGAACGAGTCAGAATGAGTCGGTCATAGAGTGAGAGGTTAAGAGTGTGAGCACATACCGAGGGTTCCCGTGATATTATGCTGATGCGTTCCGACACTGATACTACTCGAAAATGGAACGATTATGCCTTGGTAAAGTCAGACTACGAGGGGTCGAAGTTCGTCCGTAACTACATTGATCGTTTCAACACTGTGTCATTCTACAATGAATATGCAGGTCTTATGTCTTACTTCTTTGTCATGGGTCAGCTCCTCGCACCTTACATGAGAATACCAATACATGGTGTCTTTATCGATAGTAGGTTCCACATCTATTGGATACAGCAGTCTCGGTCGGGTAAGTCAGTAGCATACGAGTTTATCTCTAAGATACTCAAACTATGTGAAGTAGAAACTGAGGTCTTCAGCTCAGGGTCAGATGCGAAGCTGATCGGTACGACAAAGGAAGTAGCAGTATATGATGAAGAAGGCAAACCAACAGGTAGGACAGAGCACGAAGTCGTTCCGGGTATCCTCAATGGGTACAAGACTCTGTTGTTCGACGAGGCCAGCGTACTTCTGAATGATCAAAAGGCATATTTCAGTGACAAGATTCTGTACTTACAACAAGCCATGGCACCAATAGGTAGTGAGACCAACGTGTTAGTAAAACACTTGGTAGGCGGTACAGTCAGGACTCCATCGGGTGTATCACTGTGGTGCACGACATTCCCCCCAAAGGACATCATGCATCACGTTCTTGAGAAGGGATTCTTCCAGCGTGTGTATCTGTATCAGAATGATGTGAGTTTGGAGACAAGGCACACCACCAGTGAGCATAGATTAGCTGGAGCATACAAGCCAGTCCCTGACAAGCTGTGGAAGTATGAAGACTTGGCAGCCAGAATGGTAGAGTGCAGGGACTTGATCAGAGACAGACTGTTTGTTGCAGCTGGTATAACACAAGAGGAGTGGGACGCCATGAAGGATGGCGAGAGAGAAGACTTGGCGGTTAGACACGCATATGACATCTTCAAGGCCGGGCCATCATATCACGCTGCCCTGTTCAATGCTCTGGATGATTACTACGGGTTAGTGAGAGGAGTGGCCGATGATAATATCAGAGAAACTGCAATCAGCTTTCTTCCTAACGTGGAGAATTATACTTGTATCATGGCCAACATAATAGCCGCAACCATGCAAAGTACCGTCATCACAGCTGAGCATGTAATGATGGCGAAGGAGATGATTTATGACAACCTGTATAATCTAATCATTTGGCTTGAACAGAAGCAGAATTACAAGGCAGCCAAGAAGACTCAAGCTGAGGTTCACTCATGGAGAACCGCGTTCAACAAGGCGGATAAGGAGCTTCATCCAAAGACAGGCAAAGAGGTAGTCAAAAAGGCGGATATAGAATCTCGTTACGCTCAGGAGTTCTCCGTCAGTGTCAAAACAGCAAAGAGGCGTTTGGATAAACTACTAGAGAACAAGACCGCTGAGAGATACATGAAGGGACGAGTAGCATACATTTCGATGAATGGGTGAGATAATGAAAATGCACTTTAACAGAATGTCATACTGGATGGCAAAAGAGAAAGTCATGTCTTTCAGAGTATTCGCTGCACATACTGACGACAAAGACTACACCCGTCTTGATAGCTTCAATTTAGACGCTGCGGTATTCTTCAATGGTAAAACATTCTATGTATTCTGCGATGTGATCGCTAAGGGTATGAACCATAGGGGCTACAAGACCGTTGTAAAGGACCGAGCGAAGCTAGGAGAGTGGTTGGCGGAGCTATCTGACGACATCATACTCATGGGCTATAACACTACAAAATTAGATTATCAACTTTTAGTAAAGGCATATGGTATCAATTTCAAAACCATCGATCTCATGGATGCAATAGGGCTTTCTATAGCTGAAGAGCTGGCACTTGAGAAAAAAAGATACCCTCTAAGGACTATGGCTAGATGGAACAGTATCAAGCAAACGGTACTACCTCATTTTTCATGGTTCTTCAATTCTGTTGAGATGTTTAACGAGTGGTTTAACAATCGATTTAGAAGTGTAGCTAAGAATCTCTGTGCCGAGTGTGAGATGACTGCTAAGCTAGGTGCCCGTGTCAGGAGGAAGGGCGAGGTCAGAGTGCTCGATCCTGTTACTGAAAAGGGAGTCTTAATCCCTATAGATTTTCATCAGCACGTTCTAGCTAAAGGTTTCTTCACAGGAAATGAAGAACAAGAGTTCTGGGATGAATATTCACAGGGTCTGGTAAAGACGGAAGAAGAGTAAATATCAATCCTGACAGTCCTGTCGAGAGTGAGACCTTAAGTGTCAGTCAGGTACGCCCTGAGCTGTATGAGCCAAGAGGGACAGCCGATTTACATATTGAATAACAACATAGACAGCAACCAAGGAAAGTCTGCACAGAGAAGTAACATAGCGGCGGCGAAAGCAGTGGCCGAGGCGGTTCGCTCAACACTAGGACCCAGTGGCAGTGACAAAATGCTTGTATCAGGAGAAGGCAAGCAGGTTGTAATCACGAATGACGGAGCTACTATACTGAGAGAGATTGATTGTCAACACCCAGCCGGTAATCTAATGATATCCGTAGCCGAGAACCAAGAGGAAGCCACTTATGATGGAACGACTAGCTCTGTGATCATAGCTGGAGCTTTACTGGCTGAGAGTGAGCTTCTCATAGCAAAAGGGATTCATCCTACTACTATCTGTAAAGGATTCAGAGCCGCGTCTAAGAAGGCATTGGATTTGCTCAAGACTCAGATGGACGATGTCGCAAAAAGAGTAGATTCGGCACTAGACGTAGATTCTATGTTAATGCCTGTCGGTGTTACTTCACTAACAGGAAAGTCGGCGGAGACTGAGGTCGGGTTAATCGCTCAGTTAGCTATTGACGCAGTAACCAAGGCGTCTACTGAGACTAGAGTGGAGTTGGACGATGTCAAAATACTAACATTCGCCGGTGCTTCATTCAGCGATTCCGAATTACTGGACGGGTGTCTGATCGAGAAAGACCCTGCACATTCACAGATGCCACCTGCAATAGCTGGGCCTGTGCTCTGCTTAACCTCGGAGCTTGAAGTCAAGGAGATGAAGCAGGACGCACAGCTGTCGATATCTGACCCTGCATCCATGGAAGCATTTCTAGCGAAAGAGGAAGAGGCGATTAAGGAAATGGTAGATTCTATCAAAGCATCGGGAGCAGCTGTAGTGCTAGTCAAAGGAGCCATTGACGATTTGGCCAGCCACTATCTCTCACGAGAAAGGATCATCGCAGTAGAAAGAGTATCGCCTTCCGACCTAGAGCTAGTCAGAAAGACAACAGGGGCTAACTTAGTCAATTCACTTAAGGATATGAAAGAGGGGGACTTGGGAGAGGGAACCGCTAGACTCGTTCAGTATGGAGAACACCATTGCATTCACGTCTCTGGAGGCGGGGGAGAGAAAAGTCCCGTCACAGTAGTGCTCAGAGGAGTTAGCTCTCACACAGCAGAAGAGCTGGAGAGAGCCTTTGAGGACTGCATCGGAGTCGTGTCTGTGGCGTATGAGGATGGCGAGTATCTAGCTGGCGGTGGGGCCTCTTACGCCTACTTGAGTAGGGCACTCAAGGATTATGCAGATGGTATCGGGGGGCGCGAGCAGATGGCGATAGACGCTTTTGCTCAGGCCCTTGAAAGCATCCCAAGGACCCTAGCTGAGAACGCTGGTGTCGATCCAGTGGATGCGATGATAGAGATGCGAAGCCAGATAACCATAACACCAGCTCTGCCTATCTACGGAATAGGAAGAGATGGCAAAGTAAGGGATATGGTTGATCAGCAAGTCCTTGAACCTAGCAGAGTAGTAACGAATGCGATTAAGTCCTCTACAGAGGCTGCAATATCCATTCTGCGTATTGATGATGTATTGTCAATGGGCATGAGCACCCCCACCGGACCTCCGATGGGTGGGATGTAATGCCGAAATATAGGTCTAACAGAACAAAACGACTAAGGGAAAAACTCGTCAAGCATCTTGGAGAGGTCGGTCCGAAGTCGTCGCGCGAGCTCCTCGATTATTTTAACCGGGTAAATAGACAAGGCACTACCATGAATAGCATGACCAATGTGCTAGCAAAAGACCCCCGTTTCATAGTAGTCGAGACGATACGAGTTTCTCAATCTACGAGTGGCCGTTATGATATGCTTGTGTGGGGGCTTGCAGGTGAAGAAGAGTGATTTGTTGTGTTGTTACAAGCATGGAAGAGTCCGAGGCGAGAAGTCCTGTAGGATATGTAAGAGGGTGTACTGATGAGAAACAACAACATGTGTAGGTGGTGTGGCGGAAAAGTGGCCTCGCATCGCCATGATCGGCGTCATCGATGTCCTAACTGTGATTAAGCTACTCTGCGAGCTCCTGTTCTCAAGTCATAGTTGTATTCGTCTTGTAACCCCAAAGCATGTTTTGCAGCTCTGGGTGCCATTCTCATATAGTCATCAAAAGTCATGCCCCCTCTTTCTCTGAACTCTCGTAGAGCTATATTGGGGTTGTTCAGGTGAAACTCGGTGTCGGGCTGAACGGGTGGCAGGACTCCTAGTTTTGCTTCTGAAGCTCTCATGAAATCAGCACCTAGTTGGCTGGGGAGAATTGACTTTCCATGATAATCTGAAACTTCCACTATGCGTTGCAGATGTGGATCGAAATATTTGAAGCCCTTAGTCTGTTGAACACCTCTTTGAGACTTTCCGGGTGCGTATGAAAAACCAACCCCGCTCAGCATACTTCCTCCTTTCTTCCATTTAGCTTCTGGATTCCCAGTCATCTGACGACTGGCCATGAGTGATTCCGTGGGCTGTATGCTAAGTTGATTCGTCCTCATCGCATTATCTGATAATGACCTCAGTCCTTCGTTGGCGACTGCCTCCACGTATGCCTGTGGCACAATCCTGTCCTGTCTCAAACCGGGATTCATTGAGAAGTCACTAAACTTCACGCCGCCACGTCTCATGGCTTTGTCCGTAGGTGTTGATTCTGGCTCTGCCGATATTTGCCCCACTCTTGGTCGGGGTTCAAAGCCGGGAGGAAAATTACCATAGAGAACGGTTCTCTTCAATGGTTTTCCTAATATTTCCCCGGTTCTCGCTCTGCGGGCCTTTTCTTCGTCTGTCTGCATATCATAGAAACTAGAAGTTTCCAAGGGGTCGGTCAACATAGGATTGTTAGGATCAACATTCTGAGGGATTCCATATGCGCCAGCCATAGGATTAGTGTATGATGCCATGCTAGTTACTGCCATATCTGGCAAATCTGGATTATATGTGAAGGGCATGAATGGAGACATACCGACAGGGTTCTCAACAAGAGAAAACATATCTGGGTTTCTTCTTGAAAACTCACTGATGATATCGAATACCTGTTTGAAATACTTAGCGGTTCCTTTGTTTTTTGGACCCATCTCCCAATTTCCAAACGGTCTGTCCTTAGTGGACTCACCCATCCAAGAAGGAGGTTCGTTATCTCTTCTAGCTTCATACGCCTCTAATTTTGAACCTGTCCCGTATCCGGGTGGTGGTTTCCATTTACCGCCGATCCCTGAGATAGACATGTCAACGCACGTAGGAGCTGCGAATAGCACATCGGGCAATCTGCCGCCGAGCTTTGCCTCCGCCTTATCAGCCCACTCTTTGGGAGTGTACCTCTGGATATCTTCTTCCCAATCCCAACCGCCACCTTCCATGCGGTCTTTCTTAGCACCGACGAGCTTCGACCCTATATCCGTGGCCAAGACATTGTGTCCTCTTCGTAAAGGGTCAACCTTGAGGCCACCGACGGTATAGGGCTGAGCTCCGGCACCTGCGAAATATTCCATCACATCCAAACGGTCTTTATCACCTGCAAGCAAATTAGTCATTGGCATGCTCTGAGCCAGCATCCCTATTGCACTTCTCTGTGGTATCCTTCCCAACGAAAGGGTAGTAAGAGCTTCTTCGGATGCCTTCTCCACGAGCTCATTGATCGAAGCTGCATCGACCATGGCATTAATGTCCGCTGCATCCTTTGATACCTCGGCCCTTGAACCACCAGCTCCAAGCTGTCTTCTCATCTTGGGTCTGACATTGCCCCTGCTCTTGTTTCGAGCGTACCTTCTACGTGTCCTTCCACGCTTCACCTTCCGCGATTGATTCCAAGCTCTAGCCTTTCCAGCTCGCTCAGCTCTTCCACTCACGGTGTTCTTCGAGTAACCTTGGAATTTGGCTTTCTCCTCGTTCTTGACCATACCCCATGATTCATCAAAGGCTACGCTCATATTTACACATCATCGGACAATTCTCTAAGGAGTTTTGGTCTTGTCTTCTTCCAAACGGACTCACAGATAGGACATTCCCATAGAAATATTCTGTCTCTTGAGCCCGCATAGAAACCGTTGATACGGATAGCTAGAACTCTATTTCCACAGTCCGGGCAGTCCTGACTGATCTTGTCTCGAAAAGCCTTTGCTCTACTTCGGCCAGATAGCATCAGGCATGCCCCGCATGGGTGTACGTCAAGAGAATCCTATCAGCCCCTCCAGTATTGTAGCCAGCGTGAGCAGGGATTGTGATAGCCGTACCATTGGTATTGACATAAAACTCTCCAACTGGAGTGCCACCTCCTCCTTGTGGCCCCTGTATCAAGACACCATCGCCATGCTTTAACGACCCCGTATCGCTAACATCGAATGAGAATATCTCGATCAGGTATATGTCTGACTGATCTTGAGACTGAAGGGGCTTGAACAGTATATCAGTCCCGAAGGTAATGGTTTTACTTGAAGAGGGGTCCCATGTAAATATCTTCTTAGAAGTCCGATGAACGGGAGTTATCTGATACGCACCGCCACCTCCAGCTGTTTCTCCTAATCCTTGATCTGATTGAAAGAACAAGTGTGTTTGTCCGGTGCCATTGGGTGAACCGGAAAGCCCAGCTGGGTCTCTGGCAAACAAAAATCCAAGGTCGGTTACTGGAAGAGTTCCTGCTTGAGAGCCAGCAATGAAATCATTTGCCGGGTTGCTACCGTTGGAAGAATGATTAGACAGGGACGACAACGGCATCGGCCCCGGACGAATGAATACTCTCTTGTCATCCACAGAACTTACTATCACGTTCGAGCCTGTCTTAGTTAATCTGCATGAAGCTAGAACAATAGTGTGTTTTGCTAAATGACCTGTAGGGCTTTGAGGGTAAGAACCACCGGAAGTGTCTATTTCGGAACCGTATGTAAGCCCGATGAATCCAGCCAGTGTCGGATCGAGATAAACCAACATTATCCTTTCATGATTGGTAGAAGTAAGAGTCGGCAATGCAGAGCTGTTATATGGGAACTTTCCAGTGTTACTGTTACTGCTGATATCGAGAGTCGTACTGCTGACTTCGTAGAACATGCCGTCTAATAGCACAGTACCTGCGGCGATAACGACACTTTGAACCGGGTTTCCCGTGCTAGAAACAGCACAATTACCCGCTGTTGACGATAATCTGTTTGAGTTTGAAGAGTGATAGTTGTTCACAGACACGGGTATAACTCCGTTCATCAGACCTCTTTCGTTGAAGTTTGTCAATGTAGAGCTAGTCAATACATCCGTGTCTCTCAATCCGTCGGTCTGATATGATTGATTTGCAGACTCATGTCCCTGTCCCAAACCCGCCATTATCTCACCTCCAGCAATACGTCTACTTTGATTTCATTGGTTGCGTCTTTAGATATAGGCATGAATGTTGCACGGTATGCTGGTGAGTCAAGAGCGGTGTCACCGTGTAAGACTAGCTCTTTGATAGTCTGAGATGCTGTTTGCTGTGTGTTAAACATAGCAGACACCGATATTGTCCTGTCATCTATTCTCCTGACATTAGGGTCTACGGTAATCTGGGGATTGCCAGCTCCTCCGTCTCTACTAGAAGAGTCGCCACCTGCCGAACCAAGAGTCATTTTAGTTATCAAAGTAGACAGATGATCTGTCAAAGCGGATTTCAAAGTATCTAACACCGGCATTATTTCACCACATAATATCTTGATTTCGACTGCCCAATAGGTAAGCTCCGCTTGTTCCCTGTCCGTACTCCGATTTTACCCATTCCTTTTGCTTCTTTCGCACCGATAATGAAGCCACGGTTATTTACTGAACGAATTTGTACTCGGTGGACGGCCTGTATTCGTATAGCCCCAGAGGTGGATAGCTCGGCCACATCAAAGATATCGGATGCAGATTCGTCGGCAGGTGAGGTATTGGCCGTGAACGCTTGTAAGTCTGACAATATACCTTCGATCCCCTTGTCATATTGAGCTATAACGAAGTTGCTTTGTAACGTACTGAAATCATGTTCGGCCTCGAAAACAGCAAACTCACCGCGCAAACCATGAATTGGCAAGTCCACTGATACCATCTCGCCCGGATTAACAGATGTCATTTTCAAAGCTCCTCTAACCGATATAACGGGCGACCTGTTTTCTGTTCTAGCCAATATTGACTTGGCTAGCTTTACAGCTTCTTGTTTGGTTTTCAAACCGGGGATGTCCTGCCTGAGAATCTTTGTTAGATTGCTGGTGGCTCCTGCACCTGCTTCTATTTTCATTCTCTCTGGATCGCTGATTGCCACATACACCCTTTCGTTCAACGCTAGTTCGTCACCTACTACGACAACTTCATTCGGCGAATCAATCATTTTACTAATGCCTACTTCCTTGGCCGCACTGCCCATACCGATTTTGTTGCCCCTGTTGTTGAATACACTAGAACCATAGATGAGGCCACCGTTCTTCTCGTTGACTAACTGCTTTCCATCCAGCTGCGACAAGTTTCTAATAACTTCCATTATGCCTATCCCACGAGTCTTTCTAGCAACATAAGTCCTAGAGTGGTCATTGATGATTCTTAGAGAAGGATGCGCTTTTAGAGTGGCTGAGATATCACGGTCATTAGCTACCAAGGCGTTGGTTGGTGTGACGTTGAATCCTGTGAGCTCAGGCCCTGCATCATCAAGCATCATTAGAGCTGCATCGGATGTTCTGACACCTATGAAACCGTATTGTCCCAACAGTATGCCTGTTTCTGTGTCAATACCCAGATCAGAAATACTATCTGAATCTACATTCTTGAACACTAGAGATGTTGTTGCCGCCTCTATTTTTGTGCCAGCTACTCGTAAGCGAACGCCCTCGCTATCTAAGAGGTATGGAGGGCTATATGTTTCAGATAGCTCTTTGCCGTCTACCCTAATCTTCCTTATTGAGGTCTTGATGTTCTTCACTTCTACAATGTTCTTGCCATTGGTAATTTTCAACGGCTGCTGACTTAGCATGATGAAATCGGATGGGTCGTACTCCAAGAGACCACGATATGAGAGAGTGGTTTCTTTCACCGTATCCGTAGTTGTATCATATCTCCTCCAACTATCTGACTCGATCTTAGCCATGACAAGTGTGTTGTCTACGAGAGTGGGGATTGTAGGATAGGGGAGGGTTAGCGAACGGAAGTCGTTTATCGAGGATGGCGTATTCACGTCTGTGAAGTATAGTGTTTTGCCTACTAGGTCCCCGACGGTTGTATGGCCAGTAATTGCATTTGCAGATTGTGTGAGCTTGTTACCACTCTTTGCAGAATATGTGAATGCGCCCGACACTCCAGATATGAACAGCTTGCCAGACGATGGTAAAATGCTTGCATCATCCAGAACGATAAATGTTGAACCGGCGGTGTAGTGTGACTTAACCTCAAAGTGAGGGAACAACCGCATCATGGACTTGTGTGTGGTGTGTGTTACTTCGTCCTCTAATCCTTGCTTGGCAAAGTCTCCGCCTATGCCTGAACCATCTGTCTTGTATCTAACTTGACTTTGGTGAAGTGGCTCTCCTCCACCCGGATGCAGACTCTGAGAATATCTAGCTTCAATTTCTGAATTGAACGTACCATCCGGGGACTTCCTAGCTGCATCCGATTTGAAGAATTGTAACATTGATGCGGTCGGTATCAAATGATACACAACATCATACTCATTGGCGTCTGGGTAGTCGATAACAAACGCACCTTCGGGAGAGCCTACAAAGCTACTATTCCCCAATCCCTCATCGACGTTGGCCTCGAACATACCATACCTAGAATCTCTAGTAAATGGTTGATATGCGACGTTATCCGTATTAGTCGTTTTACATCTAGGACCGTGCGTCCAACCGTCCTGTAACAAACTAGAAGCAAATCCGTATAACTTAAGCGGCCTTACAGGTCTCACGATGTAATCTACAGACTTTCTACGAGGGTGGGATGGCATGGCGTTGCCAGAAGCTCCGAATATCTCAGTGGACATCGAACCCTCTTCCGTTCTGTTGAGATACGTCTTTCTTAGTAAGTAGACTCCCCCCCATGGCGGAAGGTCCGCCGATCCTCTGACCGCCCAAGAATCAAGTGCATGGGTATTAGCGTGGACTCTAGGTTCTTCATCGGTTGTCGGTAGAGAGACAGACACTGTTGCATTTGAACCAGCATTCTGGAAGACTATCGTAGGTTCAGATGTGTATCCCGAACCACCATTAGTCATTGTAATTACTTTGACAACTCCCGTAGTGGTAAGATTCACCGTTATTGAACCACCATTAGGTGTTACTGTTATCCAATTGCCAAGGCCATCTTGATTCTGATATTCTAATGATTGAGTATGAGTGGATAGGAAATTGGCACCGGCCGACGCAACACTATGTCCCGTAGCTACAAGTTGCCCGTTGACTGTGAAAGTGACTATTGCCTGTGTCGCTTGAATGCTACTTACCGTGTTGGTTGTTATTACTACCCTGTAATTTGTAGTCTCCGCTGGATTAAATTTGAGATTGTTCAAAGTTACACTGGCTACTTGTCTGGCTATGAGATAGGTACCCGCGAAATTAGAACCACCGCCGCCGGTCGCTGTAAGATTTCCATCAGAATATCCCGTTCCGGCTCCGGTCAATGTAATTCCAGATATCGCTGCACCGCCCATGCCCTTTGCATCATCACTATCTGGACTCCATGTAGGGGCTACATATTCATTGGAGTGAGTCACTGTGCTACCCGCTCCTCCATCGAGAGTAAAGCCGTCCTTCTCAAGCTTGGTTTTATTGACCCACGATGGGGTTATTGGATAATGCTGCCCCACTGCTAGATCGCTGTTAAGAGAAGCAGCCTTCGTTCCTATTACTTGATACTCCATCGTCTTGTTGTTGAGTCTTTCATTCTCCGTGTCTATTATCAACCCCAATCTAGGTTCGGTCCTTGACTGGACCTGTCTGTGATCACTTATCTCAGAGAGCGGTATGGCTTTCACCGTCTTAGTTGCGTTTGTCGAGGAGTTGTATGTTGCCTCCCCCCAGCCCGTAGTGGGGTAGTGTGTCTTTTTCTCACCGTTAGATGCGGCTAACGGCCTCATAGCAGAGTGATCCAAAGCCGAAGCGTTTGCGTGTAACGCATTCCCCCTTAGATGATAGAAAGTTCCTGAAACCCCAAAAGTGTTACTTCTAACCACTGCGGACCTTGATTGGGATTGTGAATAATTGTTGGAGCCGGTGTATTGGTAGAGGTCTATGAATGGGTCTGAACCTTTATTGTGAGGTCTCGCTTTCAAAGGGGCTTCTATGAACTCGTTTTCCCATAAGCCAGCTGGCATAGAGGTCGGCAAAGTCATCCCTCCTGATTGTAATCCTAATGTAGAACCTATTCCTATCGGCGATTCGGACGAGTTAGAGGGTAAATTCGATCTTCTTACCGTGCTGGAGAAAGGAGATGCCTCTGCTGTGTGGCTAGACATAACCAATCCAATCGGCACCGAACGCTCGACCCCTGAATAATCATTATCGAAGAACCACGTCGCACCATGGGTAGTAGCGTTCGGTATTTTCTGCACGGAATCATGTATTCCTCCATCAAACCTGCCCTTGCCATATACTCCAAGCGTGTTTGTACCTTCATTCGGGTCTCCAGCTAACATATCTAACGCATCTGAAGCCGTCCTAACACCATATGCTCTTATTGGCATTCTTCTACTCATGTCATATGCGACCATACTATCTAGGACCGTCACATATTTCGTGAAGCTCACACTGTCTGAATCGTTATCGTAGTATATGGCACCTCCAGTTCTTTCGGGGTTGATGCCATCTCCTATACCCTCTCCTCTGGAGTATCGTATATTCTCATATTGTTTGAGCAGACGAAGAGTCCCCTGTGATTCCCTGACTGTAGTATGACCCATCAGGACGGCATTGGCACTACGCAATCCGTCAGTATTACCATGTCCTCCTGCATTCAATCCATTGTACCCATAGTTCTGTAACCATTGATTCACATATATCCTTTCGATTGCTTCTGCGTTTTCCGCTTGAGCTGTGGTAGTGGGATTGGAATGGTTGCGAAGATACAGTCCTCTCACTGGTGGGTAGTTTAGCGAACGGGGCATTCCTGCCTCTCTGTACCTGAAAGTCAAGTAGTGTTCTCGGACCGTCCCAAAGAAAGCTGGGTGATTGTATTCAGCTAACCAATTACACAAGAACGCATCCGGTTTTGCTCCCGTTCCAGTGTTAGTGGCCTTCAATAAAGCCAAATCTGCATTGGCGGCAGTTATACCGCCACCCGCTTCTGTCCTTGCACCTAGATTGAGGTACTCTGGATCGTGACAAAGTAAAGGAGGAGTAGTCGCTATTTCGGTGGCTATTCGTGTGACTGAGACGCCTTCTTCTCTTCCAGATACGAAGTAAGCACTGCTTCCAGCATAAGCCAAAACCGGCATCGGAGAGCCTCCACCAAGAAGATAATCTCCAAGCAATATACCGTTTATATTGACTTCTGACGCTGTATTATATCGAGTCGCACTAGGTAATGCGTTGGCAAATGTCAGTCTCGTAGGACCCGCTACAGAGAAGGATGCGTTCTCGCTTGGAGCCCCCCTCCTCACTTGATGACCGACTCCAAACGTCTTGGTATGTTCTTGACCGGGTGCAACAAGATAATCTAAATCATCTCTAGGAGTTACTGAACCGTATGTTGTTTTGACATCCGGCAATCTAAATCCCTTTATTTCATCCAAAGGAATGCCATCTGAGGCAAAGGAGCCTGTTGAATGGTCATAACCAGTCTGGGCTTTGGTATCTAGCGTATCGAGCTCAAACACCGTATTAGTAGACGTGCTCTTGCCCGAACCAAACAACGTGTGCTTATGCTCGGTTTCTGCTTCAAACAGCAGTGAGTACGATGATCCATGTGAACGGTGCAGCTGCCTTCTCATTGCAGCAGGGGTTCCTCTATGCCCTGTAGGAGTAACAAAGGAATGCCCTTGTCTTCCAAATCGAATCCTGTGATGAGGGTAGGCGTTACCGCTAGGATTGCCGTTGTTCGTCTGTGTAAGCACAGAACCCCTCTCTGCGTGGTCTGTGACCCTGTGTGCCGAAAAGAGGCGTGTAGAGCCGCTTGGAACTGCTCCGGGGGTAGTGTGGGGGGTGAGGCCGTGTTTCGTGCTTAGATCGGGGTGTAACAGCCTCTGTACGTGAAAGACCAGCATACGGTCATGTGTATCGAACTGCGATGCAGCATTAGATGCCTCAGCGATACCCGGTTTGCGAGGGTCTGGGGCGGCCATCCCCCCTAACCCCCACGTCATGTTAGACCACGCTTGGACGCGATCATGCCCCGTTCTGACGAATACCCCGCCCGGAATCTCCGACGGATCGGGCAGTTGAATCTCCATGTTGGGGGTTAATCTGCCATCTGTAGTCGATGGCCCGGTTACTTCTTCCCCTGTTACTGGGTCCTCTCTGGTGTTCTGTAACTTGTAGTCTCTAATGACTACACCCCAAGGAGAACCGCCGAATAGGGTCAATACGTTTCCTTGGTCGTCCTTAGTCTCCAAATCATCAAAGACCATATTCTCGTTACTTATCTGAAGACCTCTTACCTTGGTCGTTGAGTTGAGAGATTTTGCAGAGAATATGGGACGTGGTGCGTATTTGGTGTTATCATATTTCAGGCCCTGAGCTACAAAGTCTCCCACATATGAGATATTAGTCAATTCATCATTACTATGCTTGACTATATTCGAGGCAGTTGCAGCTGTAGCTTGATATCCATGTGAAGTATGGAACTTATCTCCTGACGTGGTTGAGAGCTTAGTCCCATATTCCAAACCGGCCATTTTGATGTTTGATGAGCCTGTGGTATCAGAGTCTACTTTGGTCACACCTCTCAAAGAGGGAGATGTAACTGTGTAATCTGGAGGAGGGATATCTGGAAGATCACAAGAATTGAGTCCTTCTACACTGAATCTGACATATCCATGGCCAGAAGAGTGCGCTACGGCAGTGCAACCCTTGGAGTCATAGCCCGTAGATGGCAGACCCATGTTTCCACCATCCATGCCCTTTGCAGTCAAGAACCACGTAGGCACACTCTGGCCGAGACCCTGAACAATTGGTCCACCGTTGGCCTCTGCCCAATAGCCACCCGCGCTGTTAGGTGTTCTCTGCTCCCATGTCAGAACGATAGTGTGCTTAGGTGGTTCTCCAGCTATTGTGAACGTAGCACTAGAAAGAACATCATTAGTTCCACTAGCTTGAGTAATCGAAGACGTTAGAGTTTCAGTTATCGTAAGATCGGATAAACTATTGCTCGAATTAATGAAATTGTTGATTCTTGTCGGACCAAATCTAGCTGGGGTTATGTTGGTATAGTTCAATGTAAGATTTGTATGGTCGCCGTCTGTATAGCTAATAGTGCCTGTTGTGGGTAAATCAGAGGGAAAACCATTCCTGTAGCCTCCATCGAATTGTAGGCGCAGTGTATTGGCATCAATCATAATAGTAGCAGCACCGGAGTACGTTGGTCTACCGGACATCCTGACGTATCTGGCTCTGAGATACCTTGTCCCTCCCGGTGCTACCTGCTTTACCTTCCTACTGTTTATCTTAGCAGCTATGTAGCGTGTAGCTTCTTCTGTCCCTAAATTGTAATCTCCCGGCCCAGCTGCATCCTGAGCTTTCAGATCAACTACAATCACATTTTGTGCCTCGGCAGGGGCAGAAGCCGTTGCTATGTTGGTTCGGACTAAAACCGTCAACCCTTGTTTCCATGAATTACTGTTTGCCGCGTACTGCCACGTCGTTATATCGTGGTCATAATCTGTGTCTGGATACGTTATATGCATGGCAAAAAAGCCACTAGCGGGGTATCCTGACGCCCCAGCGAGTGGTTGGACTTTGGCCGGATAGATTTGTTTCTCGAACCTAGTCATCACCAAACCCCCCTTGCAGTCCAAAGCTCATTCACTTCCGAAGAAGACAGTGCTTTGTTGTAGACGGCTACATTTGACAAATAACCTGAGAAGTGAAAAGGAACTGATAAATTCATTTTAGATTCGTTTGTACTGGTAGCACTTGAGACAAAGGCACCGTTGTCACCTCTTCTGGCAATGACTGTCATGTCAACGTAAGTTGAAGTCCATGGTGCGGTGTAAGGTCCTTGGTACATCTCACCTATCCTAAGACCTGCACCTCCTCCTCCTAAGCTTAGATTCTTTACAGCAGATAAACCGATGAAGGACATGTTGGTAGCTGCTGTGCTACCCAATGCACTGGGGATCGTGGCAGCTACGGCATTTGCATTTCCGTTACTAATAGATGTCTTTACCTCTATATTCACAGTATTGCCCAAAGAACCACCTGAATGAATTGTCCTCGGAGTCGTGATGTCTACCATATCTGTCACAGTCCCTGTTCCTATGTCCCAGTTACCTCCTGCGTTGTTACCTCCAAACTTCAAACCGTTGATGTTGCCCAAATAGATCGTGACATCATCTCCCAACTTCGTTGCTACTACGCACGACCATTGGTCTCTATCTACTCTGATGCCTCCCGTGCTAACGTCATTCATAACCAATAATTTGGTTCCGTCAGCTCTAGCTCCCAAAAATGCTACTTGGACATATTGATTGAGACTTGCTTGAGCTCCAGCTATGAAAAGACCCCATGGCCTTCCGTTCTTGTCAAAACCTGATACTATCGGTCCGCCCGCTGATGACGATGACCCTCTGAACCATGCACTGATAGAAAACTCTCCTGTGCAATCAAACTCTTTCAACGGCCCGTACTCCGCTTCAACTCCTGAATTGTAATTGTATAGTGCTATTACCTGATCTGAGCTTGCAGCTGTATTGATGCCACCATGGTTGAACTGCATCCCCTTATCTTCACTGTCCACGCTATTAGCAGGGCCATTTACCAAGGCAAAGTTTGCTCCTGTGCCTGTCACTCTCATCGCCGAACCATACAGGTCTTCTACGGCCAATGTGTTGACTTGACTATGGGTTCCTGAGCTGATTGTGTCATTTAGACGAGCATAGAGTCTAGCCCTGTCTACAGCGTTGCCTGATGAATCTACGGTCAGTGCATGATGAAAACCCCTCATTGTGTTTTCATTGATGGTGTCGTTGTTTGTTATATTGGTGAAATCCAAAACGGCAGAGGCTCCTGAGACTTCATGTAAATTTTGAAAACCACTGAATCCCGTGGGGCCTGAAGAAAGTGGATGTTTGTAATCATCTGTGTAGTCATTGGCGGTCCCGTCACTGATATCCATTACTACTCCTGTATGTCCACCCCCAAAGAAAACAACCCCCTCGGAATCCATAGGAGGCCATAGGAACTCTACGTCTATGTCATTGATCTCGAAGTCATTGTTGGTCGCAGGTTGGCCTTGTGATGTATCAAAGAATTGTAAGTAGAATGAATCCATGTCCTCTCTTGGTGTGATGTTGTTGATATAGAATGCATTTGATGCCACTGTTGCCAAAGTCGGACCTTGTGTGATAAACTCATAATCAGCAAGCTTCCCGTTGACTCTTATGATTCCTTTTGTCGTAGCAGACACGGAAGCCGATATTCTCTTCAAATAATCTTCTGTCCTTTTGCTGACTGTCAGATAGCTAAAACCAGAAGATTTTGCCGAGGATAAAGTCTCTGGATTAATCATCCTACCGTCGTTTGTTGAGTCTGTTACATTCGTACCACTATTTTTTACACTTGGTGCCGCTACAGTTTTGACGGTGAAATTACCACCTAAAGCTTCGTAGGACCTGACACTACCCTCGGAGTCTAAAGTGGCACCGTGTGGAGCTCCTCGAAATGTACTGATCGGAACAAAGGTCTCTCCGTCCGCTCCAATAGGTAAAGGAGCTGGGAATGAATTGGGCTGGTACATTCTGCTGTTGTTTGCTGTTATCCCCGCATATCCTATTATTCTATTTGGTTTGTATGGATAGGGTGTATTATTACTCATAAATACGCATAAGTTTCTACCAGCGGCACCGGGGACCGTACTGTGTATGACAATCGACATACCTCTCTCTCCATCCCTGCTTTCAACCTCCGAACCATCGAAAGATCGAACATACCCCATGTGTGTTCCAGTATCTGTGTTAGTGGTTGAAAACAATGGAGGAGGGTTGAATGCACTACCGCCAGCTGTATTCTTAGCTTGAGGGTGTCCGGCCATGTTTATACGGCGTATAACTTCTTGGACACACAAATTGAAGTCTCCCATTTTCACCGCTATATCATTGAAATCTAACTCTAATGGCCGAACGTAGTCCAAAGAAGTGCCATCTGATTTTTTCCCTTTCAACGCCAATGCGTTCGTTTTTAACAGCACCGCAGGAATGGTATAACGGTCATTCGATGACTCCTGTGTCTCTGTTGTGTCATAATCAAAGGCGTTCATATTTGGACCGTCTCTGATATAGTACCGATTAGAATTAAGTGCGTCTTGTTGAACAGCTGTTGATTTCAATCCCAACAGTTTTCTCGCGGCTACGGCTATTTGACTAGATGCGATAGGGGCTACCTTTGAGTTTTCATAGGCAAAATCACTAGGAGTGCCGTGTGCGCTATTGTAAGTGGTAAGTGTAGTTACCAGATTCACAACAAAAGTCTCAGTTAGAGTTGCACCAGAAGGGTTCTCCGCGGTACCCATATTGATGTAACCACCCAGAACCACGGGCAAGCCCGTAGCCATGGTAGAGGATAAATCGGCAGAGGCCAATGTCCTTGGGTGAAATCCCCTGTATGCCGGAGAGCTACCATATGGTCTAACCATGAATTTGTTGGCATCTGATGTGTGCTTGCCTACTTGAACAAGAACGCCGTATCCGTCGTTGATTGAAGAAATGCCTTCGCCTATAGTGACCCAAAAGCCCCCATCGTTAGCTCCTCCACTTGTCTCATCGTCAGTTAGAACTTCATTTAGGTATGCGGCATCTCCTCTGTCTCCCGTTGCCTTTAGGAAGGCCGAGTAGTCATCTACAGTAATTACCCCAGAGCTGTATGAAGTTACTACAGCTTGAACGGATGGCCTCTGGCATCTCATCAAAATCCCGTTTGTAAAACCCTCTGCACCCAGAATCTGAGATATGAAACCATCAGTCACTTCGACCGATGAAACAAACTCGGACATTCCCCAATCGATTGCGAACCTACTTTCATACTCTTTCATTTGGGGCCGGTTCATGGCTGTCATGGTAGCATCCACTGTCATTTTGAATGATCTAGTCGGTGAAAGTGGAGTTCTTGGGTCATTAGTAGAATCCTCGATAGATTCTACATCGAAGAACATAGAGGGAAACAACGGTATCTCGGTGATAGCTCTAGTAGACGCATAATATGTCGATGCTTGCCTATCGTTTCTAACCGAGGCATTGCCCGTTCCAACGATCCTGTCTTTCCATCCGGGGAAAAGAGGGTGCTCGGTGTATGTCGGTTGTATGTCTACTCCTCCCTGCCCCAGACCTCCAAGAGTCATAGTGACAGTAGGCGTCCCAAGGTCTCCTATCTCCTTCACAGGTGAACCTCTTCCAAGATTGAAGTCTCTGATAGCTCTGCTGTCTGATATGTCCATCAATATGGAACGTCCCCTCAATGTAAGCTCTGAAGAGCCATCCGTGTTCATCGTGGGAGATATCTCTTCTATTCTGCCCTTCATAAGATTGAGCTCAATAGTAGCTGTGCTAGAATCATCGCCACCCTCCGATGTCACTATATCCTCAAGAGATGCTGTTCTTTTCCTGTTGGTTGGGTGGACTAGGACGATGCTGTCATTAGTTTTCAAATCGTTATCTATCACGTCAAACCCGATGAGATTCGATCTGGTAAGGGCGGGAGGCGTGGGAGAGGCAGTGGTGTAGTCTCGTTGGTCCTTCAGCTGAGTATTCTCTATGAAGAGGGAATGAAACTCAGAGTTGCTGCTATCGTCGGGGGTGTTGGTGCTGGGAACGGGCTTAGGGCGTCCATAGCCTTGTATGCCTGTACCGACAGTGACCACGCAGTCTTCGATGTTGATGAATGGCGAAGGAGTGATGTCACCAGTCGGAGCGGCTGACAATATATTGCTAGACATGGGTCCATTGAAAGAAGCCGTGGGCAGACTCAGAAGGCCACCGGGAGCTGTAACTTTCATCAGTATATCCTTGTGATTGCTAGGAGCTGAAGAATAGGGCTTTCTAAGCCAATCTGAGACCGTTCTACTACCAAAGACGGCACTACCACAGGGAACGGTTTTCTTGACCACCAGATAGCCCTTATTCCCTATAGCATGGAAAGGTGTGAGCTTAGCATTGATGCCAGACCTTAATGAGAAACCAGTGCCCGCTACAATCTCTCCAGTGAGGTCAATAGCATCATAGTAGACATGTATCTTTCTTGGGCCACCAGCACTAATCAAAACAGACGGAGAATCTATTGTAGCTAGTCTGGGTTCCTTTTCTGGAGTCAAGTGTCGTACATATGCATCGTTGGTCGGAACACCTCCTGATAGTTCGGCTGTGTGGTCATCATCGAGCCCCTTCAATAAGAAGGGCTTGACATTGTCTACAGCTATCGCCACTATCTCCTCTCTTGTAGAAGCGGACATGTTGTTAGTAGCATAGAACCCAACACCGGACTCGGTTACAATTCGATTGAAGGGATCACCTCCGGCATCAGTAGCTAATACAGATGACGAGGTATTGATTACTCTGTCAATTGATCCTGTAAATACTGTCTCTGTGACTTTGACTATATCATTTTGATTCAATATACTATTCAAAGACGGGTCATCGGTAACATACTCAAAGGTGTTGGCAATGCCCTGTATAGTCTGTTTAACTCTCTGTTCGTCGGGTTGTGGTAGTCGCTTAAGAAAGAACTCACCCTCATAAATCGAGTACGATGTCACGCCACCCATGGCTGAATAATCCTCAGCTGGTGCCGCCAAAGCAGTGGCAGAACCAGTGCTTATCGAACGGCTCTTCGGAGATATGAAGAAAGCATCATTGCTAAATTCAGTTGTATCTTTGAATTTCTGGTTGTGTGTAAAGAGATATTTAGTGAACGTATCTTTTGCTCTAGTCTTCTGGTTTGAGACACCTGCGTTGACATTAGGATTGCCCGGATCGATTAGAACATCCGACTTACCTAAAACAAACCACACCGGGACATCATCTGTTCGAGATTGATAGAATATGGAGTTCTGTGTTTCAGGGAGATTGTCTACTCCATTATTTGCCTCGTCATTAGCTAGGTGAATAGCAGTGCAAGTAATCTTTGAGTTGACAAAATCCAATATAGTTACGCGAAGTCGTTCGGGTTTGACTGTCATGGGGTTAAGGTCCACTGCCGCAGCTGTGGCTTGCACGTTATCATCTGAATATCTAATCATCTGACTGGAAGGAGTTGCAGATATTCCAGTCATTGGATGTGTGCCTGAGTGATTGATTATAACATTCAAAGGAGTAGATGCGACACCGCTAAAATACTGAGCGTCTGTCAAATCTAACGTACCAGTAGCAAACCAAGATTGATTCTTGATGTCCTTCAGCTCAATCCCTGTTATGTATGCTGCTAGTTTTTCCAATGCAGTGTATCGGTCTACACTACTATTGGGGTTAGCAGGGTAATCTCGTAGTTTGAACGTGTTAGTGCCGCTGACGGCAAACGTATGCCCCATAGCTACCATGGGCATGGGCATGAGTCCATCATGAGTGTCTGGACCGTCCCTTCCTTGATTGGTTACAGCTGACCTTGCATTGTTGAAGAAATAGATATCTGGCACATCGATCTCATCATCAAAACGCCACAGACCGAGAGTAGAGTCTATTTTGGTCAAGGGTTCAATCTTGGGTTCTGTCACACCCTTGCTCAATCTGATCGATTCGATGAGCCCCCTATATTCACCCCCCTGACCCCCTATGAATAAATCAGAAGAGGATTGAGACACCAAGGGTTCTTCTCCGCCAAAATTTAACTCACCAACCAAATCGCCATTTACAAAACAACGGACGAACCTACGACTAAATTGAGCACAGATAAAGACAAGAGGTTGCTCTGATAGTGTGAGGTCCTGTGGCTTATGTTCTCCTCCAGAATATGAACCGGAATGATTTGATGTGACTATCGGGACATTGTATGAAGTCTCTATCCTATATGTTCTCTGATCCGTGGTAACATCGAATATGAGAGGGCCGTTAGAAAATGGATTTCCATATGTCAATTTGAATTGTCCCGGCTTTTCTAAAACCACGCCACCATAGTCTGGAACTATACATGCGTCAATCGTGAACGCACCTCTGATGGAGTTTAATGGGTTCGATATTTGTTCTTCGTGTTTTCTGCCTATCTTGGCCGCGTCGCTCTTGGGTGTTTTCGCCGTAGCTGCAAATTCTGGGTGCCTCAAATCCTTACCAGATTCTTTGAACTTACCTGTAGGCACTACTAGGCCATCGGTTAGTCCGTTGAGCCTTACAGCCTTTCCGTGGTATCGAATAATCCCCATGCATCAAATCCCCACAAGTTGTTCTACTACTGATAATGTAAGGTCGTAAGCCCAATACCCATTACCTGCATCGTATGTGGGATTCCATGTATTCAAAACGCAAGGTATGGCCACGCCCTGTTCAAGATAGGGATTCGGCCGGACGATTTGGTTATTTACGGTTATAGATGGATCGAATGATTCGGTGTTTTTCTCCGGGGCAAAATCAGTTCCCGGTCCTGCTGGCACAATATATTGACGTAATACTCGTTGGCCGATTGAAGAGCTAGCTATTGATTCGTATGGTATTCTAACGCCTACAATGTATTTCTTAACAGTTGCAGCATCTTCTATTGACAGAAAACGAGACGCATCAAAAGACGACACACTGCTTGGCAAATCTAAAACCGAACCAGTCATTACGTTGGGAGAAATGAGAGCTCCTCCGGCAGACATATTCGCTAGATTCAAAACCTCCTGAACCTTATCCCCCATTGTCATCTTACTTATGTCCGTGCCTCCTGTAAGATTAGTGACTAGGAACTCTTTGTCCCACTTGCCCAACGAACCATCAATCAACGCAAAGGTGTTGCTACCAGCATTCACTCCCTTTTGCACTGTCACTGAAAGATTGCCCTTTTTGCCTACTGTATTATTCTTGATCTGGATTCTTTCAGCAGCATAAGTAGCATTGACATCCCCTGTTTGATGAAAGTAAGAATTATTTTTCTGTTGGCCTGTTTCTGTCGAGACAGTAAATGCTGTTGAAAAGGCGACAGTAGCCCCGTTTTCAGTTATATTGGCAGAAGCTAGAGCTGTAGTTATTGCTGAAGATAATGTCTGAGTGGTTGTGGTACTGCTTATGTTCACTCCGATTATACTGCTAGCTGTGCTAGAAGTAGTAGTGCCATTCGCTAATCGAATAGAAGTCGTTTCACCTAAACCTGCATTCTGTTGTCCTATCGATTTGAATGATATATTGACGCCGTCTAAATCTGCTTTGACCGTATTCCATGACCCTGCCGATGTAGAATACTGACCATACCACGTCGAGCTGGGTATGCTCCCAGCTGATTGCGATAGGTCTATCGTGAAAGCTGCACCGTTACCTGTGGCTTCTCCCTCATCGTCCGATAATATGCCACTGATGCTTATGCCAATATCTGTCTGATTAAGATCGATTGCATATCTTGTGGCTATGAAAGGTAGTGGAAAGGTCTGAACTCCTCTAGTCATAGCAAAGCCGATGGTTTCGGCGTCCAGTTCTATCACCGTGCTGTCCTTTCTAATGAGCTGTATCTTAGGCATCAGATCACCCCTCTACCAAAACCGCCGCCTCTCGAACGGCTCCTGAATACACGCTGGACCTCTTGGCTTACGGCTCTTGCTACTTCTCGTGCATTGCCTCCTCCACTGACGCTAATATTCACTGTGATGTTTTCTCCGCCACCACCGCCCACGCCCTGCATAGTCACAGGTATGGATTTGCCATCAGGGAGGGGGACGACAGCCTCTGTTCCGTGTAGAGTTACCGGATAACCGCTCGCGGGGCCCGTGGATATGCCTCCCGAATGGAAGCCAAGGAAATCTGCCGCACCTCCCACGACGCTTCCAACTGCATCACCTATGCCTCCGATACCGTCTCCAATAACTCCAATTATATCCATCAAGCTCTCAACAGGCCCGCTGTTTATGAAGGACATTATGATATTTTTTATACCATTAAAAGCATATGTAAAGCCATCAATTAGAAGTTCAAGACCGGCTATTATGACTCTTCCAAAACTATTGTCGAACAGACTAGCAACAAAATCTATTGCGTCTTTCCAACCTTGGGTGAATACATAGAAAAGTCCATCCAAAATGAAATTAACAGCGTTTGCCAGCCCCTTTACTACGAGCACAATCAATTTGATTGCCACGCCAATACCGGCGGCAATCAATGTCATTGCTACGATAATTCCACTTACGAGGGGCCCTGCGAAGAATGCAATTACCTTTGCTACCGCCACTAATATCTCCCCTATCACAAAGACAACAGGTGGCAATATAGTGCCAATGGCTTGAACAGCAAGTGCGAAGAACTCTATGAGCCCGCTATTCATCAAGAAGAACACAAAGGCTCTGATTAGAGTAGAAAGGACGCCAAATACACTTTCAAAATTTATTCCAAATACGCTTAGTATCTCTCCGATATATGCGAACACCATCACAAAGGCAGTTAGTATCCCCGTTACGCCATCTACTACAGCTTGGAATGCTCCAGTATCAGCCATGAAGGTGAACAGATCGGCCAAGGTAGTGAAAACATCTGCAATGAATCCCATGAATGCAGACGCAAAGTTGACGACTAGCATAATTATGCCACCAAACACTGCTCCTGCAATCTCCAATAGAGGGCCGAAATCAACTTCCATTATTGCTGCGCCTATCTCTGAAAGACTATCTTTTACACTTATAGCAGAAGCGTATATTTGATCAAAGCCTTGATAGAAAGCAGGGAATAACTCAACCGCTCCGCTAAACGACCCCGTCATAGTCATTAGAACAGCTGATACCGTTAGGAATAACCCAACAAGCGTAAAGGCTGCCATAAAAATTCCTTTGAATCCTGCGGAAACGATACTCAGAGTCTTTCCTAACGGTTCGAGTGTTTCATTCGCATCCTCCGCTGCTTCTGTATTGACGCCCAATACTTCGGTAACTAATTGAATGTTGGATTTTAGCTCATACATCAAATCGACGACAGGTCCAAGAAGTCCTCTGAGTACCTGATACTTTACTATGGATTTTTGAGTTGCCTTTCCGTATGCGTCTGTTCCGACAGCGAGTAATCTAATCGTCTTGAGAGAATCAGCTAACCCCTTCAGAACCATCGCTATCCCTCATTTCAGCGTTGATACGATCAAAGTAGTCCTCCAGCTCCCCCGCATCACTGGTAGTCCGTATAACGCGGCCACCTTTATTGTTCCCTTTGTTATACTGCTTCTTCATGTCTTTCTGCTTCTTTTCCATATCAGCCTGTTGTTTTTGTTGAACGGATTGGACGAACATATAATCGAGCATAACACGATCAAAGGGTTGGTCGTCCCAAGAATGAGGGGGGCAGTGAAAATGAGTGCCTAAAACAAAGCGAATGGTCTGGTACGAAAGCATCATTGACTGTTCTTGGTCGAATGGATTTACTTCTCCGTCGCTGTTGATGTACCTTTTCAGGTCAGAGAAGCTTATTCCAAAGGGCTCGATACGTCCTCTGAGAGTTGATTTATCAGATCAGTGAGATTAGGCAGTACCTTAGCTAGCTTGCTACCGACTTCTGGTTTTAGATTCAGCAGGTCGGAGTAACTTAGTTTGGGCTCTGTCTTTGTGATGCAGTTTTTCAAAACGTATCTCCAATAACCGCCAAAGTCAAGGGTAGGTGATATATTATCTCCTTCCAATGCGAAGTCCACGAACTTAGTGAGAGCTTCCTGTTGCTGTATCCATGACAAGGGCTTTACCCATACTTCTAGTGTGCCGTCATCAGTTTCTACTTGATGATGGTCTGGTGTATTGCTTATCGTGAAATTACTCAACTACTTCAACCTCCGACTCGTCTACTACAGTTGCTTCGCTAGACTCCCCCGAATCTTCCGCAACTGCTTCTACCAGACCATCAGGGTTGGATGCATCCCATTCCCTCAGTCTTTCAATGAGTTGATCTTTGTTGCCGTATATTGGCAAATCTCTTTGTGATAACAATACTTTGAGGTCTACGACAGTCATGTCGTTATATGAATCGGTAGGAGCAAGAGCTTCTTCCGTTTCTGCCTGAAGAGTAAGCATCCCCGATACAGACAATCCACTTATGTCTAAAGAACCGCCATGGGATTCAATGCCGTCTTCTGTTATTGTCCAATCAATTAGATAGGATTTGAACCCATCACCTACTATTCCGGTTATCTTCATTATTCTCATCTCCTTGTTATATCGTTCATAAGCATTGGCTTTACATTATGTAGTAAGGTGAGTTTTCTGTCACCTTCATGTGTCTGACGACAAGTTCGATCTCCGCAAAGACCGGACCTTTGTCAGATGGAACCTGATGGTCAGCTTTCATAATAGTGTAATCTTCGAGTGTAATAGTAGCTGTTTCTCTCGTAGCGTTACTACCGACCTTTGTCATAGTAATTGTAATGTCGTTGGTATTGCGGTGATGCCTTCGTGTCCTTAGCTCCTCCCACATTCTATCATCCTCAATCATGGCTCTCATGGTAAAGGTGTACTCTCTCTGCCCCTCTGTGATCTCCAGAGGCATCTGTGTAGCACCGTGTTGGACTTGGTCATTGTCTGAGGTAGTTCCCTCATACCCTCTAATGAACCAGCGGGCTTCTGTGGAGTTAGCTACTTGTAAGCTAAACTCAGTGCCTCTGAGAACTGGTCTACCAAAGACGCTGACGTTCACGTCTTGGAAGAGGAATGGTTTCTCACCGTCTATGGCTATGCCACTTATCTTTCTGTTAGTAGCGGTATTTGCGGTATTGTCAAACATTCTGTGTGGTGTAATAGTATTGGTGGTCTCTGTATAGTGACGTGAAGCTTCGTATGCGACCTCAAGCTTTACTTCGCCCTCTGTATCAGCAGATATGGTGGCTGATGTTGCTTTGCATCCACTGTATAGCCTCAAGAGTTGTTTTGAATCTGCTTCTACGTCCTTCTGCCTGAATGATTGCTCTATAGTAAAGGAAGGCAGTACATCATGGCCAAAGTAAGTGTGTGCCACACCAAACTGTAGCTCTTTACTGGTCGAATCAATGTGAGCACTCCCTCTGTTTGAGCTGCTTCCATATTGTAGACGCTCGACGCCGATGCTAGTAGCGGTGTGATCGAACGTAAATGGTTCTTCCACATAGATATAGTCCGCATCGTTGCCATTGGAAGTACCCAATGCAATTACTCTCCTCAGCTCGTGTTTGTGGAGTTGTCGTGATGTCACTGCCTCATCCTGACCGGGAATAGTGAACTTGTCCTTGTCGATAATCTGCACGTAAGTTGTTCCGGCAGTGAATTTAGCTCTATTTGCCGAACCTACTTTGAGTCTAATATCTCCAGCGGAGACATCAGCTTCTACTTGACCTAATAGATAGACTGCCATATTTTGGTCGTTTGCCCTTTCTACAGCTCCTGAATCTATATCTGCACAGGTTGACAATGTCGTGCCGGATGCACCACCGTATGAGCCGTATAGAACCGCACCAGCGGCGGATAGGACTTTGAAAATTCCTGCCGTGCCCACGTTTTCAAAGTGAACATCGTAATTGTTGGTGGCGAATACGATAGTGCTGCTTGACCCTGATGCTGTCAAAGCACCCAAAAGGAAATTGCCAGAAAGGGTGTTACCTGTCAGTGTCGTGCCACTCAATGCAGACATGGAGGTGTCTACCGTTCCAGCTCCATACTTTTGTCCGGCATAGGTCTTCGTAGCAGATTGGTCTTTCATATTCAATGGAGATGCACCAGTGAGGGTAGTATCGCCTCCTGCTGAGTGTGCAAACTCACCCTGACTCTTTGCAGTGTGCCCGCCAAGTGCATACTTAACCCACCTCAATGTGTGTGCGTTTAGCTGAATGTTGCCTCCGCTCATAGTCTCCCGGCCGCTTGTGACTATATTCACGTCTCTTCCTAGACCGACGACGTGTTGCTTCCTGACATCTATCTGTGGCTCAGGTATAGCGAACTCATTCAATAATCCAATGAACTGGTCGGTTTTCACTTGTTGAGCTCCCGTAGTCATAGTAGACTCAAATGTAGGAGCTCGGAAGAAATCGATCACCAAGTTGTCGTCATCTGCTGTGGCAGTTGCAGCTGTGGTCAGTAGAGCGGGCTGCACTGATATTGTTCCAGCCCCAGTATCATTTGCTGTAATGTAGTATGTGCGCTTCGTAGTAGCAAAGTCGTCTGCGGTGTAATTTCCACCACCCTCTATCTTGAGTGTGCATCCAACAAGGATATTATCTGGTATTAACAGGTCCGGTCCAGCGGCCGTCCAGTATTCGTCTGCTCCTAATGTGATTAGACTCGTGTTTCCACTGACCGAAGTATGTGTCCAATTCGCTTGTGAGTTTTTTCCGTCCACTCTGAATCCAGTCTCTTTACCGAAAGAGACCTCCGCCAGATCACCCTTGAATAGCGTGTTCGCCATAGTTATCAACAAGCCTACGAAGGACAATTGTCCTTAAGGACTATGGATGATTTACTCTTCTTCGGTACCAACATCGGTTTCTTCACCCGTTTCTTCCGGTATAACGCCGGCATTGCGAACGGAAATTGAATTGTTTATTTCCTGTAAATCGCGCAACAACACCCCTCTAGCCTGATTTACGTCGTTATAGAACTTCTCAAAAGAACGGAGAAAGACCATTCTGTCCGTCGATCTTAGCTCAGATTGTTGAAACAATTGAATCAATTGCTCTGGACTTACAGTAATTTCTTCTTTCGGCTCTTCCACAGGAGTATCTTCATCAGACATTGATTAGCCCCCCGTTGCATTTAGTTGATAAAGTTGTCACTGTTGACAGGTTCATTCTTCCTTTTTACCCAGTCTGGCTCTAGTTGCGGCGGAAACCTCCGCCATATCCTTCTCCAGCTGCGCGATTCGTTGGTTGGTATAATTTAGAATATCTTGAACGCAGGATTGATTCAAACGGAATAAAATTAATCTGTCTGAGGCTTGTTGTTGAAAGGCAAATGCCGCTTCTTCGTGGTTGATTTCTTCTGAGGCCATTGGTCTCATCTCAGAGGGCTTCACTCATAAAGTTGTCAATCATGACAGCATTATTCTAGCCATTAGTCGAAAGTGTAGATTATTGACAGTGTGTCTGCGTCTGTTGACCCATTTGCATTAGTAGCAGTACAATTAACAAGCATTACTAACTGAGTACCCGAAGCTGGGTATTGGACACCGCTTTTGCCACCTGCAAACTGCCAATACACTTTTTCACCTGCCCCGTTAGTACCCGTTGCATCTTGACTTGTCGAGGCCGTGCCTATAATTGATAAAGTACCGTTACAGTCTGTTTCACCACTCAATGACACATCCCATGCGAATGATGTTGCACCTGTGGCTCTACAATATCCTTTGAAAACAAATGTCTCAGTAACAGAATTACTGTTGTAAGCAGAAGCCATTTGATTGACGGGTACTAGCAGTCCCATTGCGTCGCTAGTAAAAGACGATCCATCATCATCAAAGAGCGCACCTACTCCTGATTCGTCATGTACTATGACCGCATTGTCGTAATTGCCACTAGAAGAAGTTGCTATGCTTACATTTGTTGGTGCAGAAGCACCGCCACCCGATTGCCCCTGCTGTGCGATTGTTCCTAAGACTGCTGGCATTGGCATGGTATCATCCTAACATTATGTACGCTGAAGAGGAAGTCGCAATAAACGTCTTCGCCTCATAGCGAGTGGTTATGGTGGCATTTGAGGATGCACCGTTGATTGTGTTTCCATTCCTGTTAATGGTTACAGTTCCTGTTGTGTCGCTGATGATCACATACTGCTCTCCTCTGTTGGGGTCGGCAGGTAGTGTGAAGGTGAGTGCGCTAGTGGCTACCAGATACAAACCAGCGTAGTCATCGTAGTCCAGTGCTTGGTTGCCGGAGAATGTCCGTACCTGTCCTGCCTTTGCTGCAACACCCGCACCGGGAGTATCACCGTGAGCGAGATTGTTAGAACCAACTGATAGTAGCCTTCTCTGACTGTCCTTGACTAGGATGGAGAAGTACATCTCACCATCAGCGTTGCCGCTGGTTTGGTCAGGCACTAGAACCCCTATTCTAGCGTAATCCCTGTAATCATGTATCGCTTGAACGCTGCCTTCCTCTATCATCGCGGAGTCTGCACCCATGAACTTAATCATGCCAATATTGTCATCGTCAGCGACCTCACCTTCGAGATTGTTCCTAAGCAGAGTAATAACTGGTCCAGCTGCATCGGTAGCGTCATCCTTGGTGAATAGGAATTGGCCTAACCCTTTCGCCTTGAATGACATTCCAACGTCTGATTGGGAACCTGTTGCCTCAAATCCGGGTCCAGTCATACGACCCGCAGCAAGCGTGTTACCGGAAGACGAGACTACATCCGTTCCAAACAAAGTACCAGCAGTAGTATCAGAGATACCATTCCATATCTTGATGTAGGCATTTGCACTTGTGGTCTTACCAAAGTACAGCACTTCGTTGCCTGAGTCATCTTGTATGCCATGGTCATCATCGAATGAGATATATCCAGAGTTGGTATCCAATGTGGAGCCCGCATACAACTGTGGTGTTTGATCCTCGACTACGTTAGATATCCCACCTGAACCAGTTGTATCGATCTCGTCTTGTAGGTCCTCTACAGTGACATATTTCCACGTAGATGCAGATTCGTCCCAGATCAATAGCTTATCGGCGGCTACAATAGCTGCTTCTGCAATCTGAGTTAGGTTCGCAGGATCATCGATTGAAAAGGCTGTTCCACTTAGTGCCATTCCATTGCCAGCTGAGTAAGTGGTGTTGGTGTCAGTAGAAGCAAAGTTTAGTTTTCCTGCACTGTCATCATAGGTAACAGCTATGTTAGTTTCCGTGTTGCTTGAGACCATAGCACCTACGATATCTTGAACTTGTTCAGTAGATAATTGGGTGTTAGTATTAGTATCGGTTGAAGCAATAGTTACTGCTCCACCGGATTCAGTTATTGTTACATTACTACCTGCTGTAAAGGCCAAAGTTTCAGTAGAACCTAGCGTATTACCTCCTGCGGTAATTGTTCTAAAGGTATTATCATTTGCCGTCATGTCATCAACAACAAGGTCAATTGTACCATCACCGTCTTGATAGGTAGCGGAAACTCTTGTCTCTGTGTTGCCACTAAACATAGCCCCTACAATATCTTGAACAGCCTCAGTAGTCAATTGTGTATCTGTATTTAAATCATCAACCACCAAATCAATTGTTCCATCCCCGTCTTGATAAGTGGCTGCAATTCTAGTCTCCGTGTTACTGCTAAACATAGCACCAACAATATCTTGAACCTGTTCAGTAGTTAATGTTGCAGTGATAAATCCTGAAGAACTGTTATCATAGTTAGACAGGTCATTGTCTACTACTAAGTCAACAGTACCATCACCATCTTGATATGTGGCGGTAATCAGAGTTTCCGTGTTTGATGAAAACATTCCTCCTGCAATATCTTGTACTTGTTCATTGGAAAGTTGCGTATTCGTATTTGTGGTGAAGGTGAGGTTGTTTTGCATGTACGTCTTCAATCGAGACATGGTTGCCTTTCTGTTCGTACCTCCTGCACCATCGTCCACTGCAAACAAATCAGCGTCAGCTAAGGCCGCACCAATGTCAGTCATTCCATCTATGTCTAATGTGAATGTCTTACCCGATAGTCCGATCCCGCCTCCTGAACCTACAGCAAGGTGTTGAGTGACGTTGCTTTCTGCTATCCTAGCATCTGCAAATGTGTCAGATGTTATTTTGCCAGCGGCTAAACTAGGTATGTCACTAGCTGCGAGACCGTCATCGAGAATATTTATTTCAGCTAGAGATGCAGTGATTCCCAAATTAGTCAAAGCGTTTCCTTGTTGTGTGGAGTTCAGTCCTTGATTGCTCACGTCTACTCTCAACCTGTTACCCAGTGATGTGGCAGTTGTTGTCGAAAAGGAAGCATCGTCACCAAGAGCGGCAGCGAGCTCATTCAGTGTGTTGAGTGCAGACGGTGCTGAATCCACAAGACTTGCCAACTCTGCATCGACATATGCTTTGATTGATTGCTGTGAAGCTGCATGCGATGCCGAATTTGACGCCATATTGTCTTCGTCTTTTAGATCGATGTTGAGAGTTGCAGAACCGCTCGTTGCACCACCACTCAGCCCTGTTCCGGCTACTACTGCGGTAATGTCACCTCCACCCGTTCCGAATCCGTATGATAGAATCTTATCTTCAATGGCGGCGGAAGTCATCAACGATGTATCATTGTTCGCAAATGATTCCGAGCTGAGTTGAATGCTGTTGGCTGCTAGTTCTGATACAGTCAAACCACTTACATTGAGGGTAACGCCACCGGAGCTGCCACCCCCACTCAGACCTGTACCTGCGGTGACTCCTGTAATGTCACCTGCATTATTGGTAAAGGAAAGGTTGTTCTGCATATAGGTCTTCAATCGAGACATCGTTGCCTTTCTGTTAGTGCCACCTGCACCATCGTCAACTATCATTAGGTCAGCATCCACCAACGCTGCTCCAATGTCTGTCATGCCATCTATATCTAATCCGACAGTCACAGTATCTGTTGCTCCAACAACAGTTGCTATACCATCTCCACCAGCAATATCCAACGTGTTTCCATGTGCTATCGTTTGATTGCTTCCTGAATCTCCTGTTAGGGTGAATGTTGTGAGTTGGTTTGTGTTGGTATCAGAGAGAGAAATAGTACCGCTACTAGAAGGAATTGTAAGGTTACTGATTACATTGTTATCGCTACCAACGAATTGTAGAGTTGCTCCACTTGATGCTGCTGCTCCTGTTGTGAATCTAACATTGGTTGTTGTACCTGCTGTCAATTTAACATTGTGAGCAGATAGCACTATTCCGTCAGTAGAAGTGGATACGAATCCTGCCGCAGTAAGTTTGCCTGATGTCGTGTCATCAGCATCATTCTTCAAGAAAGCATCATCCACATTGAAAGTAGTGCCGCTCAGAGATATGTTAGTACCTGCTGAATACTCGGTGTTAGTATCTGTTGAAGCAATAGTAACTGCTCCACTTGATTCTGATATGCTGACATTGCTTCCTGCCGTGAAAGCAAGAGTTTCACCCGATCCAAGAGTATTGCCACCCGCAGTTACGGTTCTAAATGTGTTAGTATCGGTAGATGCAATTGTGATCGTGTCAGAACTTGCATTTGTTGTAATGGTGACATTTGACCCCTCGGCAAAGGTTAGCGTGTCTGCGGCGGCATCGGCTACAACATCAGATTGACCGCTAACTGAGATAGTCTTGAATGCCTCACTCGCACCTGACGATGCAGCTGCTGCTATCGTAACTGCTCCTCCTGATTCTGTTATTGTGATATTAGAACCAGCTGTAAAGGCAAGGGTTTCAGTATTGTCTAAGGTGTTACCACCTGCGGTGACTATTCTATGAGTCACATGGTTATCAGAATTGATACTATCGTACAAGTTAGAAAAGGTCATGTGCTTCCATGAAGATGCCGATTCATCCCAAAGAAGGAACTTATCAGAAGTAGAATCGGTAGCTTCAGTTAGTTCGGATAGATTTGCAGGGTCATCTAAGGACACAGTAACAGTATCCGTTGCTCCAACGACCGTAGCAATTCCAGACCCCCCTGCTACATCTAGTGTGTTACCATGTGCAATTGTCTGGTTACTACCAGAATCGCCTGTCAGAGTAAAGGTAGTTAATTGATTTGTATTTGTATTTGTTGTGAACGTGAGATTGTTCTGCATGTACGTCTTTAGGCGCGTCATGGTTGCCTTTCTGTTAGTGCCACCAGCTCCGTCATCTACCGCGAAGATGTCTGCATCAGCTAGAGCAGCTCCTATATCTGTCATGCCATCTATATCGAGTGTGAATGTCTTACCAGATAGGCCAATACCTCCACCCGATCCAACTGCTAAGTGTTGAGTTACGTTGCTCTGTGCAACTCTGCCATCTGCAAAGGTTCCTGAAGTGATCTTACTCGTGGCCAGACTGGGTATGTCAGAAGCTGCCAATCCATCATCCAGTATGTTAATTTCCGCAAGAGAAGCAGTTATTCCTAAATTAGTCAAAGCATTGCCCTGTTGTGTAGAGTTTAATCCTTGGTTACTGACATCAACACGTAGTCTGTTGCCCAAAGCTGTAGATGTAGTTGCAGAGAAACTCGCATCGTCGCCCAAAGCTGCTGCTAACTCATTGAGTGTGTTCAAAGCAGCGGGAGCAGAATCGACTAATCCTGCTACTTCAGCATCAACATAAGCCTTGATGGATTGCTGAGATGCAGCGGCTGTTGCACTATTGGAAGCAAAGTTGTCCTCATCAAGAAGAGATAATTGTGTATTAGTGTCGGTAGATGCTATTGTTACTGCACCTCCACTCTCCGTTATCGTCACATTAGACCCCGCAGTAAAGGCAAGAGTTTCAGTTGAAGCAAGAGTGTTGCCACCTGCGGTTATGGTTCTAGTAGTCATGTCATCCACTACCAAATCGATAGTGCCGTCACCATCCTCATAGGTAGCAGATATTCTAGTTTCTGTATTGCCACCAAACATCGCACCTACGATGTCTTGAACCTGCTCGGTGGAGAGTTGAGTGTTGGTATCTGTTGATGCTATTGTTACGGCGCCGCCGGATTCAGTAATAGTAACATTTGACCCTGCGGTAAATGCAAGAGTTTCGCTTGATCCTAATGTGTTACCTCCCGCAGTTACAGTTCTAAAGGTGTTAGTATCTGCGGTCATATCATCTACGACAAAATTAATTCTACCATTCGTATCGTCATAGGTAACGCCAATTCTAGTTTCAGTACCGACCAACATACCCCCAACTATGTCTTGGACTTGTTCAGTAGTAAGTTGAGTGTCAGAAGTTGATATTGTTCCATCACCCGATGGTACTGTGAGATTACTTATACTGTTATTGTCACTTCCAACGAATGATAAAATTACACCATTAGAAGCTACTTGTGCTGTTGTAATTCGTAGACTGTTACCTGTCGCCCCTGCTAATGCTATACTATTAGCAAGTTGCACATTCCCTGCGGCAGAAGCAATTGTTACTGCTCCACCACTCTCACTGATCGCTATGTTAGTCCCTGCTGTAAATGCAAGAGTTTCAGAACCACCGAGTGTATTTCCACCTGCTGTAACCGTTCTTACAGAGCCACCCCCTCCTGTTGTGTCGATTGAATCCTGCAAGTTATCAAGCGTCATATATTTCCAAGAAGACCCTGATTCATCCCACAGTAGGATTTTATCGTCGGTGGCATCGGTTGACTCGTTTAATTCTGATAGATTCGCAGGATCGTCCAATGAGACAGTTACTGTATCAGTCGCCCCGACAACAGTAGCAATGCCTCCTCCGCCCGCAATATCTAGTGTATTACCGTGAGCTATTGTTTGGTTACTACCTGAATCTCCCGTTAATGTGAATGTGGTGAGTTGATTTGTATTGGTGTCGGTAGAGGCAAAGGTAATGGTATCTGTTCCGGCAGTAGTAGTAATCGTAACATTTGACCCTGCCACCAAAGTAAGAATATCACTTCCTGAATCGGCTGCGAGATTGGATTGACCCGATACTGCTATGGTATTGAAATTGGAATGGTCAACCATATTTATGATAGATTCTAACTCTATATACTTGTAATCAGAAGCACTTTCATCCCATAAGAGAAACTTATCTGATAATTCTGAAGCAGACAATGGCAGACTAACGGTTGCGTGTAATTGAGTTAGGTTTGCAGGGTCATCTAAACCAACTGTATCTCCAGTGAGAGTTATCGGAGATGACACCGCAAGATTCGTATTGGAGCTTATGTCTATGCTTGAGAGAGTCGCTAATGAACCAAGACCTAGATTGGTTCTTGCAGTCCCTGCATTGGCGAGGTCCGAAAGATTACTAGCTTTCGCAAGTTTGGTTCCTATGCTAGTAGCGATTGAGGTTGAGAAAGAAGCATCATCCCCCAATGCTGCGGCTAGCTCATTGAGAGTGTCCAAAGCTTCTGGAGCAGAATCAACTATGGATGCCGTTTTGCTGTCTATGTATGCCTTGATTGATTGTTGTGTAGCAAGGTGTGTTGCAGAGTTAGAGTTCATGTTGTCTTCATCTTTGACAGGGACAACGAAATCCATGTCGTTATTCGTGTCATCATAAGTTACTGTAATGAATGTCTTAGTCCCGCCTGTTGCGACGAGTGGACCGGCAATATCCTGTACTTGCTCAGTGGAAAGTTGTGTGTTGGTATCAGTAGAGGCCAATGTCAAGCTGTTGCTCGCATCATCATACGTCAGAGAAATGTTCGATCCTGCGGTTAGGAGTGCATTGACTCTGTCATCTACTCTTTCATTGGTGAAATATAGATTACTTGAGCCTTCACTTAATCCGTCGGTGTCACTAAGGCCCGCACCAGAACCAACAACCAGATCAATTGTCCCGTCACTATCTTGGTATGTTGCAGTGATGTTGGTTTCTGTGTTACTAGAGAACATAGCCCCGACTATATCTTGAACTTCTTCAGCTGAAAGACTAGCATTTGATGATGCAATGGTTACTGCACCGCCACTTTCTGTTATAGTTACATTAGAACCCGCTGTAAATGCTAATGTCTCTGAGCTTCCCAGTGTGTTTCCACCTGCTGTCACTGTTCTGAATGTGTTTGTGTCTGTCGAGACGAAGTTGAGTTTGCCACCAGTGTCATCGTAAGTGACTGCTATGTTGGTCTCTGTTCCCCCATCGACCATTCCTCCAACAATATCTTGAACCTGTTCTGTAGTAAGCTGAGTGTTAGTATCGGTAGACGCCAATACGCCATTTGTAGCTGTAAGGTTAGAACCGGCTATGGCAGCCACGAAATCGGCTATAGCCTCCTTTTTGGTTGCTCCTGTAGCCCCTCCATCTAGGAATAAAAAGTAGTCATCGGCAACAGCCACGGCCGCTTCGGTGGCTTCTGATAGGTCTACTGCTACTGAACCTGAGCTAATGTCGATTAGAGCACCGGCAGTAATGTGTTGTTGAACAGAAGAGGCGGATATTCTACCATCTGCAAAAGTTCCGCTGGTTATCTTGCTTGTCGCCAAGCTTGGGATATCTCCAGCCGCCAGCCCATCGTCTAGTATGTTTATTTCTGCAAGTGAGGCTGTTATGCCTAGATTTGTAAGCGCGTTGCCCTGTTGTGTTCCACTCAGACCTTGATTGCTGACATCTATCCTTAATCTATTACCTAGTGCTGTAGCCGTAGTTGTTGAAAACGATGCGTTATCCCCCAATGCCGCAGCTAGCTCATTCAGTGTATTCAAAGCCGCAGGTGCTGAATCGATCAGGCCCGCGACTTCATTGTCTACATATGCTTTGATAGACTGCTGGCTTGCTGCTGAAGTGGCACTATTAGAAGCAAAATTATCTTCATCTAGGAGTGTCAATTGACTAGCAACAGATAGGTCTATCGTACCGTCACCATCCTGATAGGTCACTGTTATGCCTGATTCCGTGTTACTGCTGAACATAGCACCTACTGTATCTTGAATGACTTCACTAAGATCGATATCGCCAGTTCCATTGAAAGATACACCATGAATTGTTCTAGCTGTTGCCAATGCGGTCGCTGTAGCCGCATTGCCACTGGTGTCCTGATTTCCAGTAGCGTTGACACCGGGTAGCGTAATAGAAGCCGAACCATCAAAGGATACTCCTCCTATTGACCTAGCAGTTGCTAAGGTAGTAGCAGTGTCTGCGTTGCCCGTCAATGCTCCAACGAATGATGTTGCAGATACCGCACCCGAAGACGAGATGGTTAATCTCGTGGTAAGAGTGTTGGCACTTGAACCACTGGAACCAGCAGCTGCGGTCTTGAAAAGGATAGAACCTCCGGCTCCCGAACCTGTAGAATTACCTCCTGAAATTGTAGTATTGACTCCTACTGCATTCGTACCACTCGCTGCTGCTGGAGCAAAAGAAGCAAGACCAGTGATTGCGTTGTTAGAACCATCGAGAGATAACGTACTGCTGCCTATTGTAAGAGTGGTGCCGTCAAAGGTCAAATTTGCTTCAGCATTCAAACCCGAACCACTGCCGGTAGATGTTATCACGCGATTGTTTAGAGGATTGGCAAGAGATTCAACAGCTAATGTCCCCAAACCAAGATTTGTCCTAGCCGTGCCAGCGTTAGCCAGATCAGATAAATTGCTAGTTTTGGCTAATTTAGTGGCTATGCTAGTAGTGATGGTAGAAGCAAAGCTAGAATCATCATTTATTGCTGCCGCAAGTTCATTCAATGTATCTAAAGCACCCGGTGCAGAGTCAATTAAACTCGACACTTCAGAGTCAACATAAGCTTTAATCGATTGCTGAGAAGCTGCATGTGTGGCCGAATTAGAAGCCATGTTGTCTTCGTCTTTCAGATCAAGAGCAATCGTAGCAGAGTAATCTCCACTCCCGGTATTTGCTTCACTTTGAATGAGAACTCCCGTTCCTCCTGTCAAATCGACACCAGAAGTATATGCTGCAAGCTCGGCTTGTATCTTATCGAGAACAGCTGCTGAGGTCATTACCGTAGTGTCATTATCTGCAAAAGACTCCGAGCTTATCTGAAGACTGTTTGCAGCTAGCTCAGATAAGGTCAGCCCACTTACATTCAGTGTCACCGCTCCAGAAGAGCCGCCTCCTGTTAGCCCAGTTCCAGCAGTTACTGCTGTTATGTCTCCGACCTCTTGAGTAATCCAGTTATTTCCATTTCCGACTATAGCCTGATTAGCTGTAGGGCTGAGCTGAGATAATTCCGTCAATCTAGTGTTTAGGGACTGAAACACATCTGCGCCACTAACTTGGTTGGTGGCTGGATTGATGAATGTGCTTTCACTGCCAGCGGTCAAGCTGAATGTGACTACTTCGCATTGCATGGTGTATCTGAACAGTTTTTTTGTCCGATCTGATAAGTCAGTCCTAGTCTTGAAGATGATCCTGTCAATATTTGTATTGTCTCCCTTTCTAAATCCGTGAAGAATCCTGCGGACTTCATTACGCAATATAGACAATCTTTCTCTGCTTTTGACTGTCCTAATATCTAAAGTTAGATTGATGTGCTCATTTACAAAGTCATACAATAACTCAGGTTGTGCTTCATTATGAGCAGTCTCGAAGATACGAATAACGTCTTTATCCTGTAATCTAATTCTCTTGCTGTCGCCTTTGTCCAAAGCAGCTATGTCTTCAATAGAAGGCTTAGGTGCCTTTGACCAGTTAGCGTCCAAGAGATTGACAATGATGGAAATTGCATCTGTCATTCATAGACCTCCTCGAAGTCGGCTATTGCCTTCTCAAGCTCTGTAGTAAGTGGGTGGTTTTTCATCTGTATGTCGATTATTTCTTCAATCTGCTCATCTGAGTAGTTTAGTCCGTCCTTTTCGGAAGACTCTTTTTCTACAAGCATCAGCTTTTCTTGAACCGAGGGAGCTGTTTCGTGAAATTTGGTCAATTTGCTACTCAATTCTTTAGTAGCTTTTTGTATTTTTTCCAAGAGGTCATCCACTTAACCACCTACTCCTGCAACCATTATAGTCTCTTGATAAGGAATTAACATACGTTTGACTTCTTCTTCCAACTTCTGTATCTTTGAGTTTAGGTCCAGATTTTGAGTGCCTTCTGGGAATAGTGCAGTATAATCGTCAGACATTAGTATATCTTTTACGACCATCTTGGTACAAGCCTCTTCTATCACTTTGCTGAGGTATCTCTGCCCATAGATGTATGAGACCTTTAAGCTATGATTCTCGAAGAAAGGGTATTGATTGTTAAAGAGAATAGCACCATTGTCTTCTATTGCCCACCAGTCTTTCTGTCTTTCTTCGTCGGAAACGTCAGTTTTGAAGCGTAGCTGTTTAATCGTCACACTAGCACTGACGGCCGCTGCGAAATTGCTAGTAAGATCGGAAACTATCGTAAATGTGCTTCCAGACAGGGTGCAGAGGGCAACTTTGTTGTTATTTGTGCCATCTTCTATAAATACTAATCCAGCACCTTTGACAAAGCCAGCCGGGTCTGCTACTGAAAACGAGGTGACAGGACTTCCAGAAGGAGTCGCCACAGTAGTCGTAACGAGTGTCCCTTTGTCATGAATTAATCCAGCAGGATGATTGACTGCAATGGTGCTATTGATTCCATCTTCGCCTTCTCTCATACTGCTAATACATACAACACCGTCACCATCGTCGCTATTGCCTGTAGCTAGATACTCGTTAGAAACATTGAGAGCTTTTCCGTTCTGTGTCAAGCTACCTATCTGTATTGCTGCTTTGTTAGTATCTGAATCTTCATTGATCAGCCCTGCTATCTCATCAGCCACTGATTTAGCTCCAAAGTCGCGTATCCACTTTGAGGTAGAAGTATCTCCGCTTGCACATGCCTGTAATGTTGCGGCGTGTGATGCGTTAGGGCATAGGAATATCTTGCTAGAGCTAGAAAGGCTAGACATATCCGCTACCTTTAGCTTGATCCTACCACATGCCAGCTCTCGGTAGTAGTCTCCTTGCCAAACACCCATCCTGAGCACCTGTCTAATATTTCTATGATTAAGATAGACAGCTCCGACGTAATCGGTGTAGTATCTCCTTCTGTATGGTTTGAAGGTAGTGAAGTTCTTGTATTCATCGACGACTATTCTGGGTCTCCATGCGCTCCTAGTTACTGTGTCGATGTAATCCTGTTTTTTCCTAATTAGATTTTCAACATTTGATTTAGTTATCCCTCTCTGCTTACTGTTGCTAAGTATTGCGGAAGGTTGAACGAATCCATTGTTATCTTTACTGTAAGTATTGCCATCATTAGGAGCTATCAACCATATTGCTCCACTAGAACCAACAGATTGTACGCTTCCGATTACATATGTGGAGCCAAGAGCCTTTACATCGTCATAAACTGTAACTGTATCTCCCGCTCCGACTCCCCATCTTCTATAATCGGCACCTGCTATTGGTATCCTTATGTTGCTACCACTTACACTTGTTGCGTCTGCTAGAGCTATTGGCTCTGTCTCTGGTAACTGTAAAAATTCTACTACTTTGTCAACAGTGGTATAGACGAGATCGTCAGGATACAGAGGCTGACTGGGCCTATGCCCCGGATTGAATGTTCTTGGCATTCTTCATTCTCCTCCGTCTCCTTAATCCCAATCTTCTAAATGCTCTGCTTGATAACCAGCTTCCATTGCTCTTCGGCGCAACTTACACCTGTTAGCAGGATGATTACCGGGTCTCTTTCGGCAGGGTTCTCCACCTGCTGAGAAGCACAGAGGACAAGGACTGGCCTTTACTATCTCTTCCCAACCTTCTTGAAACGCATCACTCATGAGTAACTCCCCTTGTTATATTCCATTTTTCCGCCACAGCTAGCACATGCGGGTGTCCAACAAAAATGCAAAAGACCGCACTTGGTGCATCGTGTCCCTGACCCTATATTCTGGATATCGAATCTCTGTCGTCCTCTCATAGGTACGCGGACAGTGTGTGAGTTCTTAGCCATATTCTCCTTGCTGAAAGGAGAGTCGTCACTTCTGACTTCACTGCTACCGAGCTCAGCTAACCGCTTGCCCCTTCTCTTTTGTATCTCCAATACTTCTTGGAGGTTTATCTCACCTACTTGCAGTCCCATCGGGCTTCACCCCGATTACGCTCTTCCGCCTGACACTGTGATGAAGGAGATTTTACCGTCAAGATCGGACGATGCATTGCCGACCTCATCGTTAGCTGAGCCATTTGCACCGGACTCGAATGCGAGGACTTTTCCGTTCGTCCTGTCGTATTCCAAGAGATATCCATCCATGTTCTCGATGTGGACAGTCTCGATGTTATTCACGTAAGTCGTGAGGTCAAGAGCCTCGCCACCAGTCGGATAGCTATTATCAAAAGTGATTTTTAGAGCAACAGATAATCTGTTACCAGTTACATTCGTTCGTCCAAGTTGCTCTACTGTGAGTGCCATATGAAGATAGGTGTGGGGACAATCCTATTTAACAGTAATTTCAAAAAAAAACTATTCGTATATGATAATTAAACGCGCAGTACCACCCGTAAAGGCACCTGCTGTTGTCGCCAAAGTGATTGTAACGGCTCCACAAACCAGTCCCGACCATGCTGCTGGCTCATCGATAACCACACCACCAGTCTTTGATCCTGAAGGAGCAGTCACTGTGAAATGCAAACCACTGGTAGTTCCAGCGTCTGCATTCATGTTCCCGCCCTCTGAGGTCTGGAAGTTCAACGGTGTGTTGCTGGCAGTCCTGTAGTCAAGAAATGATATTGTGTCACAATAGGGGTACTCTGTGCTACCCGAATCTGCGATATCCATAGTTAGCTGTAAGGTTCCACTCGTAGCTGTCACAGAACCATTAGAAGTGATTCTGCTAGGATCGAGAACGACTCTAGCTATTTTTCCATTGAGCTGTATAGTCTCAGACACTGTGGCCGCAGCGGGCATGGTTATTTCGACGAACTCACGGTTCACGCGAGTGCGACTACCGTATCTTCCATCACCATCAAAGATTGATCTTGGATTATCGGTCATTCATTGCCCTCCGCTAGGTATTGACGAGCTTTGCCTGTTAATGATGCTTTAGTGTCCCTGTTTATGGTAGCTATACCTCTACTGGAACACCAGTTCTGCATCTGCGCCCTAGTCATACCGGCGGAAAATCCTGCACCCATAAGCATCTCATCAGTCACGTCAGAAGCAGACATTGTCTCTTCTTCTGGTTCTGGTTCTGCTGTAATCTCTTCGACCTCTGGCTGCAAGTCCTCACTGGTGACGACTACAGGCTCAGGCTCTGGTTCGGGCTCAGGCTCTGGTTCAGGCTCTGGTTCTGGTTCTACCTCAACTACAGGTTCTGGTGCCGCATCAGCAGCTTCGAGAGCAGCTATAGCGGACTTGCCTTGTGCCTTGCCTTTGGTGCTAATGACCTGCCAAGCGGTCCCGCCATTAGCTATGTCTGGGAGAACATGTTTCTCGATCCACCAATCAGGTACATCGTCTCGTTCAACACCACGTCCAAAGCCGTATCGAACACCGTTTATGGTGATCTCTGTGTACGACCTCGCTCCTACATGCTTCAAGGTTAGAGCCAACTGGCTCACCTCAAGAATACAGTAATGTCAATCGCATTGTGTCGGTGTTAGTTCCAGACGGGGATGTGAAGAGCACTGTTGAACCAGATGTCCTGATGTCAGCAGGGATCTCAAATCCGCCTGAGTTGTTGTGAAGTCCAAGCACTGCGTGAGCAGTGGTCCCTACAACACCAGTGATTCCTGTGTCTGTTAGGTCGAAGGTAGTAGCACCAGATGCACTGGTGATGACCAGATCGACGATCATTAGCTTTACACCCTCAGCGGCGTCTCCTGCGGACACACCTGCGATGCCATTCAACCATGCGGTCGAGCTTTCAATTGTTCCCATCCATAGTCCAGTATCTAGGACCACGGAGCAGCTTGCTTCAGTTAGATTTACGTTTGCCATATTTTTTCACCTCTTTTTCTCCACCATATCTCCATCAAGCACTCAAGTCCCTGATTTTTCCGTGAGCTCCGTAGAATAGTTGCCATAGGTCTCCCATTGTGTGGAACATACCCATTTGCCCTAGTCTGTTGATTCCGAACGGATCACCAGTCTCGATACCAGATTCGTGGTAGAGAGTTGGCTTAGCTGTGCAGAAGTACATGTAGTCTGTGTCCATGTAGTAAAGACGGCTTAGTCCTGCGCTGTCTTCTACTACGTCCTTGGAAGGAATTAGTGGAACGCCGTTGTAGGTTGCGACTATGAAGCCAGCTTCCATACCGGGTACACCCTTCACTCCGTTGACTCCGGGGACGACTCTCTTCATCTCCGTGAACCTCTGTTGAGGTTGTAGGAGCTGCTGGATTTTCTCCAGAGTGTCGTAGCCAGTTAGGATAACCTTCGGCTGTCCTCCTCGCTCCCAGATGCTTCGGAACATTCCGTCAAGAATGTTAAGGGTTAGAGGTCTGTTAGTAGAGCTTGACCCAGCATCGACGTTTGAATCGTACCATTGCTGGGAAGACCCATTGTCTGCTCTGTCAATATTGTATTGCTTGTGGTCTCCAGCATTGATGTCGCTGAATCCGCTCGCTGTTTCGACGTTAGTAGCTGAAATGCACCTATCGATTGACTCGAAGTCGTTCAAGGTAGTTGATCTGTTACCTACGTCGGAAAGAAGCATCTTGTTGATGGTCTCAGCGTGATGCTTTGCCATTTCCATCTTCATGACAGCTCTAGCATCTCCTAGACCGTCATCTTTGTCGGCTAGGAACATTGCAGTCTCGCTCAGATCGAATGTGTGAGCTACTGTTCTTGGTTTGTCGCTGACGTGAGCAAAGGTTGGTTTGGTCGTGTCAGGTAGTGTACCGTTTTCTGGTAGTCCACCAGTTACGTTGAAAGTACCATCAGCCGATGCACCGGGCTTGGCTGTGACAACTCTCCACCCGGACTTTTCCCATGGCTTCTTTGGTAGTATTGAGAAGGCGTTGAACTCTTGGTTCAGCTGACTCCATACTTTTCTTCCAAAGATTGCTTGGTAGGTACCTGTGGTAGATGACATCAAAGGGGAATCGGCCTTGAGAAGGTCGGTTCCGCTGTATGCCCATGCGTTCTCTCCTGCACCTGCACCGTAGTACATGCGCTCCATATCTTCAATTGTTCTTATGTATCCTCTTGATCCACTCATTTTAATTCACCTCGTGTTTTCCTGAGACGATTACTCGCCTCGGACGGCCCTCCTTGCCAGTTCTTCGACGGCTCTCCAGCCCTCTAAGTCATTGCCCATTGCGTTAAATTCCTCATGGGAAGGGACACGAATGTCTGATGTTGTGCTTGGTGCAGACTTCTGTAGGTCTGACCCAGTTGTTCTTAGGTTCTCGATTTCTGCTTTGAGTGCAGTAATCTGTCCAGAATAGTCTTGAGCCTTTCTCATCTCTTCAGCCTGAGCTGATTCAGCAGAGTATCTCTCTTCCCACTGAGCTTTGACTAGAGTCTTTAGTGTCTCTTCGTCTCTCATGGTTGCGTATGCTCTGTAACCTCTCTCTAAGCCCTCTGGAGTAACGTCAGTGCCCTTGATTACGGACTCGTTTCCAGATGGTTCGTTGTATGCCATGTTGGATACACCGGGTTGCTTGATGACATATTGATTGCCACCGGGAGCTGGTAGAGCTGGTTTTGTGGTCTCAGCTGCATCTTCTCCGCTACCGATCTCGTCGCCCTGACCCCTGTGGTCATAGCCGCCGTCTCCGTATCCGGGTAGGTACGCTTTCTCAAGACCGAAGTGCCCACGTAGTTTGTCAAGGTCAATTCCTTGCTCGTGTGCGAACTTCTCAAGGGTGTCGATGTAAGCTACCGCAGAATCTTCGGATTTGTTTGTTGTTTTCTCATCCTCGTCTTCTTTCATGTCGCCTTTGTCCTCGTACATGCCCTTCATGTCCTCTTTCTTCTCTTTTACAACGTCTTCGTCCATGTGCTTTAACACACGAGCTAGTCCGTCTCTTATTTCATTCAATGCTTCGCTTTCTGTCATTTTTTCCACTTCCGTTTCATTATCCATTTTCAAGATTGTATATCGAGCTTCAGGGTTGATCCCTTTCTTACAGAGAGTTACTTCGTGTAACTCAAGCTCGGTAATTTCACGGTGGTTGCCGTGCTCAGGGGTATGCTTACTTACCCTGAACAGTGCCTGTCCACCAATGGAAAAAGCTCGGAGGTCTCCATCACGGATTTGTTTTTGCACCTCTCTCGCTTTTTGTATGTCGCTGCGTATCTTGCATACGACGAAAAGGCCGTGGTCGTCTACTTCAGACTTCCACATTCTGCCTTGTGAATCAGTGTGGTCGCCTACAACCTCTCCGACCTGAATACCGCTGTGAGCCAGCTGTACGTTTCTGAACGCTGTATTGTCCATAAACTTCCTGAATGCGCTTTTCAAAGCATCGGAAGGTATTCGATCACCCTGCTTGTCCACCATGTCCACACTTGCATATCCTGCGATGTAGAGGTCCCCATTGCTCGATTCTGACTTCATGATGAAATCAGAGCCAATCGCACTCCATTTTACGGAGGGTTGTAGTATAGCCTCTGCGGACATTGTCGGTAGTTCCATATTCAATCGTATATGAATGGTAGGATGTTAATCCTGACAGGGCTATCAGTTCACAGAATCGCTACGAACGCTAGGCTGCGGAGCTATTGACGATTTTTTTTTCTTGGGAGGGACCCTCATAACAGCTCCATCTTCGTCGATTTCAATTTCTGGTTTTTCTATATCATCAGATATGATTTCTAGCTGAGGTATATCCTCTTTTTCTCTTTCATCGTCCTGTCCCATTCTGGGGTCTCCGAATGTAGTGTTCTCTTCTTCTGTAATTTCCGTAGCTCCCATTGGTGCTGTAATGTCGGCTTGCATACCTGACCATGCTCCTCCATCGGCCGATGCTGCATTCATTCTAGGATATTTGAATTTCTTGATCGGGGTATCTGCGATGTCGTCATCGATGGCTTCATTGAGTGTGAAGCTACCGTCTTCCGTTCTCTCTATACCATATTCTCCCCCGAATCTAAGTAAGTGGTCGTGTTTGAGACCTTTCACCTTTTCACAAAGCTCTTCAGATGTAAGAGTCTTCTCTCCTCTTTCTATTATAGATACAACATTTCTCATCATATTCTCTATGTCGTCGGTCTCTTCGTCATTAACCGCTGGAGCTTTAGCTATTTCCTTGATCTTCCTCTTCTTCTTCTTTCTAGTAATAGAATGAACTGGACTATATGTTCCTTCTGAAGTTGACATAACAGCCCCCGTGGTTGCACCCGCGGCACCACCACCTGCTGCACCGCCTCCGCCTTCCTTCAACAAAAATGCCACTGGAGGTATCCAAAGGTCTTCTTGCGACCTTGCTTGTTTTACCAAATATGATAGCCCCTCATATCCTTGAATATATGTGCCATTCTTATCTACCCCCAAATCTACCTTCACTATGGAAACAATTTCGGGGTATTCAAGATATATTTGAGAGCCCATGACCGATATCTCAGGCAATGGAGGATATATCTTTGATTTTGATATTTCATCATTAGCAAATAGAATCCATTTTGGATGTAGCTCTTTGTCCTTGATGAACGTAGATGATGAATCTCTGACAAGGAACTCGCCTTTGTCGAAGGATGCAATGGCTTTGACTAAGCCATCATGATCTGAAAAGACACAATTAGAAGGTGCCGGGAAATGAACATTGTCAGTAGAATGATACAGTGTCTTCAAAACATTTATTCTATCTTCTAATGGTTCAAAGGACAAATCGGTTCCTTTGTGTACCAATAGGTCAATTACACTCAGCTTACCATCATTGAGATATGCGTCTACTGTAAAATCTCCCTTTATTGATTTGAGGTCCTTGCTAATTTCTTTAGGTAGACTAGGTTCTAACCTTTTACCCTCCTTCTTGATTAGTTTGCGGTCTCCTTCTGGTTTTTTCTGGACAACCCAACCCCCACTGAAACCCTTCATAGTTTCTAAGTCATCCAAATCTTTCACTATATGTGCCGGTTCGATCAAGACCTTTCCAAATACTCCTGTAAGTTTGTAATCATCATCTGCCTTATGTAGATCAGTTAGAAGAGAAGGAAAGCCCCTTTCGCCTCTTTCAAGTAAATTGATGTCTTTCTGTTTCGTTCTTATTGCTTTGAGGTTAAATGCAGGGTCTACAGCTCTGATATGTTCTTCATGTGCCGTTCTTTGCATTATGTTAAATGGCTGTTCTGTAACATTAAATTCTATGTCATCTATTTCTGGGTTGTACTTCCATGTGAGTGTTGCGGGCATTAAATGACCCCACGCATCTGTGTTGCCTGAGTTGAACACAGGAGGTATGATTGCTTTAGCAGATGGCGAAAGAGGTTCAAAGTAGCCTTTGCTAGATATGAGTTTCATTGTAGTAGTATCTGGAAGAGGCATTTCTGTGAACTGCGCTGTATCTCCCTTTCTCATTAAACGGTAATTAGCAGCCGCTAAGAGTTGTTGGATATTGCCTCTTGCTATTGTGTTGCTTTCAACATCAATATATTGCTTGCTACCTTCGTCCGATTTACTTCTAAGAACCTCAATGCCGAATTGTGCCATGACATCGTTAGCGAGTCTTCTTGCCTCAAAGGACATAGTGTTACTTCCAAAGGTAGAAAGTTGATTGTGAAGGTCATGGAAGGTGGGGTTTGAGTTTGGATGCTCCTCACCGATAAAGGGAGCTAGAGCTGCTCCGTGTTCTCCTACATTCATCATAGCTCTACCAAACGGACTCATAGTGTAAGCCGTGTGAGGTATCATCATGACGGACCCCTGTCCCTCTATCTCAGAAGGATGCAGATGATGATGATGAGCAGAACCGCCACTCCAATTGGCTCTCTTTCTTTCAAAGTCTAAGTTCATTTCCGAATCAGATGCTAAGGTAGAAGCATACTGCTGACCGTTAGGAGAATTAACAGCCGCAGGGTAATGTGACCCTGCGATCATGTGCTTTCCTATGATTGGAAGAGCATCTAATAATAGACTACTAAGCCAAGAACCTGTAAATACTTTAGAATAAGATTGCATTAGAACTTGCTTGAATGAATTTAGGTCCCTTCCGACACCGCCCCAATATTGGAATGGCTCCCACCAATGATAGTTGTGATTTTTCTCTCCTCCTTCTAGCCATGGGGAATTGTGGTAACGGTCGGGAGAATTGGTCATGTCTGGTTGAGTAGGTCCTGATTTGTCAGCAGGTCGGGACCACCAAGATTTGAGAGGAGTAGCTCTATCCCTCCAATTCCTAAGTAATCTATCAAAGGTAATTCCGCCTTTTTCTTGTAGCTTGTTTTTCAAGGTTCTAGCTTCGGGTGAAGTAGGATCGGGTGAAGCTGACAACTCAGAAAGAAGTCCCATTATTACTTCTCTTTGCTCCCCTGTTTGATATTCGAGACCAAAAAGATAGGACAACAGTCCGTAATCACCGGATAGCTCCTCTCTTTTTTCTTGCATATATCCTTCATCGGTAAGCTGAGGGTATCTGCTCCTATCTGTAGAATAAAGGTCGAACATGCTTAGGTTGGGGTCTCCATAATTTTCAAAGACCGCTGTTAGTTCTGATCTTATCTTTCTCTCCATTTGCCGATGAGTCTGCATAGGCTCTCCGATAAATCTCAAAACTATGTCAACATATTCTGGTTCTCCATGAGCACCGCCGTGTAAGAGTGGGCAACTGTTCGACTCAAAATCAAATGGTTGATGCTTTCCAAACTTATTGTCAATTTCAGCTTCTGGCCAATCTCCTGAATAGCTAGTAGAGATTTTGGTATGACCTGCTAGAAATGCTTGCATATCTGTTGGCATGACCATTTTAGAGGGTGCCATGGGTCTGTCCAAATCTCTCATTGAGTATGGAGGAGGGTCAACAGCTACAGCTACAGTAGCCATGTCAAGACTCGTAGCTTCGGTTTCTTCGAGCTTAAGCAGATATGACTCAAGCTCAGAATCTTGACCAGTTAGAGAAGAGAGTAGTACATCAGTCCTCTGTCTAACTATTTCTTTTGACATCTACCCACCTCATAGGCGAGCATAGACTTGTTCCGTAAGGCTCGCAATTTCTTCAATAATCCCAATCTTGTCGGGATGTGCCTTCCTTAGTGATGCAAGAGCGTCTTCGGCACTGTCCAAGTTATCTGTCACTCCACCAGCATAATTTAGGTGCATGTGAAGAGATGATGCGTTTGTGTCGTAACCAGTCTGAGCTACAGACGGCATCTTTGCTACCTCACTTATGATTGATTTGCTTGGGCCGTCGTTCATAGCTGGTATCCTGTGATTAGTAGAATATACTGTAGCTCTAGTCCCTGCTGGCTGTTCTAGTAATTGAGGAACTCCGTTCTCTACAGTTTTCTCCTGCTCATACTTGACGAAGATACCTCTTTCTCTTAGGAATGCAGTGGTTGCGTCCTCCTTCTCGACTTTGCCACATTCTCTGTTACACTGCGCCTTTTGTTTTTCTGAACACTCAGAGTAATCGCAGCCAAAGTGTTTTTGGCAGTATTTGTTCTTTTCACTCATGTCAGCTTTCTTAATCTTTTTATCGCCTTTTGTAGCTCCGGCGATCTTATCTGCAAATGTAATTTTATCACGGGGTTCTGCCAAAGCTGCAAAGTCCTTGTCTCTGCCTTTGGGAGACGGAAGTTTCTTTGGTGGCTTTTCTCCTCTATTTGATTTGTAGCCTTTGTCACTGTCATCGGCTTTCCTAGTATCTTGAGGGCAGCAAGTTTCATCCTTACACATGCCTTTCTCCATTTTACAGCCCATACCATATTTCGCCTTAACTACGTCTTCGAGCTGCTTGACTATGCCTAACAGCTTTCCTTCTGGTGTTTCTTTCATTGGGTCAACGTATCTCAAACTCATGTTCTTGAAGCCTCCTCTGCATCAATCCAATCTTGTAGCTCATCATATCTGGACTTGGACTTTTGAAAAACCTCTCCTGAGCCCGTAAATGGTCCGTTAAATGAAGCAGCACCGTCTACAACGGCTCTGTTCAATGGATCGAATGTTTCGTCTGCATGGGGCGTGACTATCTTCAACCATCCCGCTTTTCTCATCATAGTTTCTGGATCGGAGACAGCTTTGCGTAATTCAAAGTTTTCACCCTCAACACTAGCTATGCGCTCGTTCAAGGTTCGTAGTTCTGAAACTACTTGTTTCAACACTTCTAACTCTGCGTTTTTATCGTCGGACATTACATTCCACCCCCCATCATAGAATCTAATGACCCCATACCAGTACCCATGCCCATTACTGGAGGCATGGCATTAGTCATGTTAGGTGTTCCCACTGGAGCGTCATAATTCATTAGAGTTCTTACATCTGGGTCTTCCATTAGCAAGGACACGGCTCTTTGAGTCTGTATCATTCTTGCTTGAAGCTCTTGAATTGCGTTAGTTACTGTAGCCAGACTATCTGTAGACATGCCATTTTGTTGAAGAATAGCTATTGTGGCTGGCCATGATCCTAAATGAGCCCCCATTTCTCCCAATTGACCTGCTAATGTATCTAAGAAAGCCTTGGTATTAGTCTGTGGTGGTTGTGCTGGTGTCTGTCCGGTTGGAATGTTCGATAATGCAGCTCCAGCCCCTGTCATTGGGTCAGATGCAGCCATAGCTCCTGCCGGGTCTTGCTTCATTAGCATTGTATCTCTTATCTCAAGAGACCTCATTCGGTCGGCTATACTGCCACGATTAGAAGAGAATCCTGCCATATTTATTCCTCAATACACTGTGTGTGGTCGATAGAGCTTGTCGGTTCTACCTGCTCTTACCACACCGAGAGCTGAGGCTTCTTCTCCGCCAGAGAATGTCTTGTCTGTGTTAGACGGATTAAAACTGACACCTTTCTGAATTGCCATATCATTTTTTGGCATTGCTTTGTTCAATGAATCATACAAGTTCAAATCTTCTCTTAGAAGTGCCATTGCGTTGTTTGCAGCGTCAAGATGCTTCTCTACAGCAAGACGATCCTCCGTCTCAATTGCTTTCGTTAATGCTTCTAATGCCGCTGTTGCCCTACGTGCCATAGGGTCCATTTTCTTGAGGTCAAAAAGTGAGTCGCTCATGCCTATCAGTATCTCCACATATAACAATCGTATTCAAGACTTCTGCTTAGGGTCGCCTCTCTCACCTACTAAATTGAGTCTTCTGAGCTTTGCCTTGACTCGCTTCTCGGCCGGCGTAGCATCAGTGTCTTTATTCCCCTTTGAACCAGCTGTTGGGTCGCCTGTCTTTCTCTTGAACACCTTGTTCTTCTGAGTATGCCCCTGTCTTCTGAGGGGTTTGATATCTGTGCCTTTTACACCTATCATTGCAGTCTTATCAGGGACACTACCGTGTATTGGGTCTCTGACGCTACGCTTGGCAACCTCCCAAGCCTTCTCAAATATCATGTAATAGCCCTCCATGCTTTCTCAAAGTTGTTAGGAGCCCAAGCATCACACACATGATCTGCTCGGCAATTGAAATCGTACCATTCACAATAACCTGTTTTTGGGTCTTTAGTCTTTGAAGAGTCCCATGCTTTACAGTTACCGCACTTCTTGCTAGTAGTCGCTTTGCGATAGTTAGGAGCATCTTTCTTTGCCATTAGCAATTCCACCTCCTTCTAGCTGCTTTGCCTCGTGGCCCTTTCCAGCTTCTACTACGAGCACAGAACGACTTCTTTCTCGCTTTGTCCTTACCCTTTGGATTCTTACTTGTGACTGGAGCTTTGAGCTTTGATCCAGTAGCTCTGTTGTATTTCGCTCTGCCTTTGGCAGTTAAGCCACCGCCGGCTTTGACAGATTGCTTCTCGCCTCTACCTACAGATAGACTTGGGCCAGCCTTGAGTAGAACGGCTTTGACCAGAGATTGACAGGTATCGCATTCACAGACAGATTTGACCATTGTCGGTTTTCCTCCTACTCCCTGCTTTTTGCTTCTCTTTCTCTTTGTGGCGGCTTTCTTATCCTTGGCACTCATCGATCCTGACGTTTTCGGAGTCTTAGAGCTAACTTTCTTCGACGGACGACATTTCGGATAGCCCCTGCTCGACTTGTCAGCATCGTCCCTGCCGCACGGCGGGTGCTTGCCATCCTTGTCCTTGCGTGAGACATCCACCCACTTTTCTTTGAACCAGTCTCGGAGGTCTTTTCTGAGCTCGTCTTCGGGCCATTGTCTGAAGAGTTGGTCATTCATTTTTTCCCCTTCTTTGACTTCTTCTTCCAGCCACCGCCTTTGGACTTGTACCACTTAGAGGCCCAAGCGTTAGCATAAGCTGAGGGATATACATCGAATTTAGCACGGGCCTTTGACTTAGCCTGTGACCATAGGCTCGGATTGGTTGGGGCATTATCTCCTTTGACTAACTCCCATGCCTTCTCAAATATCACTGTGGCGCACCTCCTTGCGGGGGGCCGCCTCCGGCCTGTTCTTGAGCTGCTGCGGCTTCGGCTTGCATCTCCTCTGGAGATGGCTCTGCGAAGTCAAACTTGAGGTAAGCATCATCTATGTCATCTCTGAGCTTGGCC
>CERN01014246.1_pt1 | contig 70149 bp, 70 predicted proteins | sample 530761 | NCBI WGS metagenome assembly CERN01 (sample SAMEA2620947, study PRJEB7988) | marine metagenome | isolation source: saline water (ENVO:00002010), including | reverse complement strand
CTCCTTGTTGAAGGAGAAGACAGAAGAGGTCGAACGCTTGTTGAGTTCCTTAAGAAAATACTATGTAATCATTCTGGATGACTAAGATGTGTTAACTAAAAAATTGTCATCGAATTATCTAACATCTACAGGGATGACAACTAGGTGGATGTATTGTGTGGAGCCGTAATATGTCTGATTACAGAAAAGCTTCGAACTTATAGAGTCCAGAAAATCATTCAAAACCCAACAGCATAAAAAAACCCACACCGACAACTAAGCCGGAGTGGGCTGGAATCAATAGATTCGATTTACTGGATTTCGGATTATCCGAGGAATCCAAGTACGGACTGTGGTCCCATGTTAGCTTGAGCAAGGGATGAAGTCGCTGTCTGTTGTAAAATCTGAAGTTTCACAGATTTACTTTGTTCTTTCGCAAAGTCGGTATCCATGATACGAGACTTAGCAGATTCGTTGGCACTGATAGACTCAGAAAGGGTCTCTTCACGTACAGAAAGAGAAGACTGAGTAATACCGATGTCGTTCACTCGGTTAGACATTTCGTCGATAGCTCCGTCAACTGCGCTCAGGAAGCTACGGAAGTCATTAGAAGTAGCACTTGCTGAGAAAGTAAGAGCACCTTGTCCACTTGTAGTAGCTGCAGTTGCAGTAATACCACCACCTGCTGCAACACCACCACCGGCGGTTGTTGTAGCACCGAGAGATGCATCACCAGAAGAAGCAAACAATGTACCTACGTTTACCGCGTCGATGTCGGTAGAGATCGTATCAGAAGCACGCTCGCCTACTTGGAAAGTAAGAGATAATGATCCGGACATGTCGCCATCTGCACCGTTCAATAGATCGAAATCCTGGAATACAGTCTGGTTAGCGATTTCGTTGATGTCATCGCCAAGAGCTTTGATCTGGTCGCCAATGTAACCACGCTCAGTGTCGCCAAGCGTATCGTTAGCTGCCTGAGTTGCAAGGCCTTTCATTTCAACAAGACCATCCATGATGGTGTCAAAACTTGATTCTGCGATGTCCAATACAGACTTGGCATCACCTACGTTTTGCAAACCTTGCTCAAGGCCGGCTGTTCTACTTTTTAATTTAGTTGCGATCGAGTAACCAGCAGCGTTGTCTTCTGCTCTGTTAATTTTAAGACCGGTAGACATTCGCATACGGCTGTCTGCAAGGTCACGGTTTACTCGGTTCAATGATAACTGAGAGTCCAACGACTGAACATTGGTATTAACTCTGTTTAAATCTCCAAAACTTGCCATGATAATTCACCTTTTGGTTTGTTAAAGTTTCTTATGTGTTGCTTTGGTTAGTGAAGTTATCGTGGCAAAAAACCCGTTCTTAAATTTTAGCTTAAATTTTTTTATTCATAATAAAAACGCCTCTCATAATCTCTAATCATCGTTTTTTAAAATTTTCTTGAAATAATTTCTTCTTCTATAGAAAGGAATCCCTCATTTCTGAGAGCATAGAAATGTACTGCGTGAACTATGCTTAGTGAGAGGAAGTGGGTGCAGCTAAATGCAAGACTAAATTCTTTGTTGAGATCTGTTCTGCATCTCCAAAACTTTGGATCGCTTCGATCACTTGGTCTTGATGTTCAATTGAAAGCTCATAATAGAAAGGTAGGCGAACCAGGTTTTCTGAGTATTGATCGGAATGGAATAAAGGTCTTCCATCATGTTGTCGCTCAAAAAATGGAGAATCATGAAGCGATTGATAATGGAACACACTCAGTATCCCTTTCTTCTTGAGGTGAGCTATGAAATGGTCGCGTTGGGGAGCGTCTTTGCAAACCAAGTAATACATATGGCCGTTGTTGGTTGCATAGTCCGGGATTTCCGGTTGCCTGATTCCAAACTCGGTACAAAAACTTTCCAACCCCTTCTGATATCGATTCCAGATACACATTCGTTTCTGTTGAATTCGAATCAGGTTCACAAGCTGTGCATATAAAAAGGCCGCGTTCAATTCGGAGGGCAAAAAAGAAGAACCAATATCCACCCAGCCATACTTATCAATTTCACCCCTAAAAAAAGCGGTACGGTTGGTTCCTTTCTCCCAGATTATTTCAGCACGTTCGGCAAAGCGATCATCATTCACAACCAGCATCCCTCCCTCTCCAGCCATAATGTTTTTGGTCTCATGGAAAGAAAAGGCCCCTAAATGCCCAATTGATCCAAGTGGGTGACTCAGCCCATCTTCATCTATATAGAAACTATTAATTGCCTGAGCTGCATCTTCCACCACAAATAGATTATGACGGTTGGCAACATCCATGACTTTGCCCATATCACATGCTACGCCAGCGTAATGGACCACAATAATGGCTTTGGTTTTTTCAGTCACCAGCCCTTCAATTTTATCCTCATCTATTCCGGGATGGTCTGGCCGGGAATCCACAAAACGGATAGTAGCTCCGCGAAGCACAAAAGCATTCGCGGTAGATACAAACGTATAGGATGGCATAATGACTTCATCGCCCGGTTCAATTTCAAGCAGGATTGCTGCCATTTCCAGGGCATCGGTACATGAAGTAGTCAATAAACATTTATTGAAGCCAAACTGCCGTTCAAAAAAACGATGTATTTTCTGAGTGTACTTTCCATTTCCAGAAATCTTTCCATAGTCTACGGCATCCTGAATAAACTCAAGCTCGTTCCCCGTGATAAAGGGTTTATTAAAAGGAATATGATAGCTATCACTATTCATAAGGGATAAATTTTCCTTTTTCGGGAAGCAGAAACTGCATGAATTTAACTTCATCAGCAGATCGTTTTTTGGTGTACCTGCGGGAACATACATCGAAGTAGCTTACTTCGTCGTCCAGTTTAAATTCACTAACTCTGTCTACCACTTTAATCAGATCTGCATTAACTCCTGCTTCCTTTACATACTGATTCATCCTGCTCAGCTTGTCTTTAGTTGTAACCAACTGAAACTGAGGGCCGATCTTTTCCGAAAGCGATCGCGCCGGAGAGCCTGCATAAATCTTGTTGTATTCCATATTCTTGGTAACCACAGAACCTACCATCGCCATTGATTTATCTTCTGCTTTTATGGGAGAAACAATACAATGACCTACAAACCAAACATCGTTACCAATATCCATTGAGTTTTCACTCAGAAATCTACATCCTTCAAGAGTATCCCCATATTTGATGTGTGACCATAACTGAGAGTGAGCTCCAATCCCACAATTATTCCCAATGGTAGTGCCACCAATACTGTCGATGATAGAATACTGACCGATCCAGGCATTATGTCCAATTTTACAAGGTTTGTAGCCATGCACATTCGTATCGTGATGGATTTTAGAATAATCACCGAGTTCAAAATCATCACAAATAATCTGCACATTCTTACCGATATAGCAGTTATCTCCAATTTTAATACGGCTGGCTGATCCGCTAACACCACGGATAACGGCAGACTTTTCTATTACGGTTCCCTCTCCTATTTCGATATTAATAGCATCAACATTAGGGTATCGTTTAGATGAATTACTCTTTACAATTTTCATATTGTGGAGCCTAGGCGTTTACCGGTTTAAGCTTTTCTTGCAGGATGGACTTCGAAGCTTTTATCAAATCTTCTGCTCTCGTCTGCAGCCCAAATTCATCCGTAATAATCTGCTGCTGCCTTAAAATCTCTTTCTCAGATTTTTGGCTCACCGAAGTCACTGTTTTTGCATCTCTGAATTTTTCAAAACTATAGACGTTCAGCCCATAGTCAGACAACATTTTCCAAGTCGGGTTAAGTTGCTTCCTGCCATTAACCTCTATGTATTTTTTAAGGATGGTAGGATTGCCACTGTAAATGGACAGCAAGTTGTTCCCAATCGCTTGCTGACGGTTGTGAGCCGTAATCAACATGCTGGAGCTGCTTATTAGCTGCTGATACTTTTCTGGGTCGATGAACTCTTTTTCAAGCTTCACCATATCGGTCAGCCCCGCTACTTTCACCCACCGAAGAATGGCTTCCTCGTATTCAGGAATCAAATTGTAGGATACCGGTAATAGAATGTCATACTGGAATATGTCTTTCTTCTTTCGCAGAACTTCCAGGATATCAATATGATTGTTTGAATAATCACCCGAGTTCCCAACAACGATAATTGGCCGGGCTGCCTTTTCCTGAACAACCGGTTTAGCCCCGTAAAGTCCAGGGTAAGGATAACCAAATCTGTAAGCAGGTCTTTCACCATATGTTTCCCTGAATACAGAAACATCACCCGGAACCAAAGACAAGATACTGTCCACATGTTCAACAATATCATAAATTGGAGACTTTACCTTTAGAGGGTTATAAAGATCCCCTCCCCAAATAATCCACCCAATATGCTTTTGAGCACCAATAGATGTAATGATTTCCTTTTGCCAGCTGTAAAACAGACCATGTGCAAAAACAGCTTCTACATCGGGTTCGAGGCACGCATTGATAATGCTTTGTAAATCATTTTTATGATTAAACCACGCAACATGCTCATCTTTACTAAAATCTGGCTGATAATGCTCTATGGCCCAATGAGTTTCAACATACAACAGGTGCTTTTGATCTGATTCCTCATTCACAAAACTCAACAAATCAGAAAGTGATTTGGCATATAAATGGTTAAAGCAGAGATGAATGAACTTTGGTTTATTATTTCCATTCTGAGAAGAAATATTGATATAGAGTTCATCTTTTCTTTCCCGGGCTACTGCGAAATCCGGCTTCATTCTCAGAATAATTTCATATAAATGAAGCGCTTGTTTGTTCTTTCCCTGTAGTTCATAAATCTTAGCAATGCTGTATACTACCTCATGATCCTTGGGGTCCAGTTTATTCGCTATGCTATAGCATTGAACCGCCTTATCAAGTTCATTAAGCTGCTCATAGATTCCTCCCATCAACAACCAGCCATCAAGGAGGTTTTGGTCGAGCTGTATAGCTGCTTTACCATATCGCTCTGCAAGCTTAAAATCGGCCATAGCAGCATAACACCTTGCTGCCATTAAATAGGTTTGTGGATGTTCAGCATCTCTGGAAATCGATTCTTCCAAAGAATTTACTGCCTGCTCAAACTCTGATTTCTGCATATGGGCAATTCCCATAAAATACCAGGCTAACCAGTGCCCTCCTTCATCAAGAAGTGGCTTCAAAATCTGGATAGCTTTATCAGGATTTGGGTGCTCTTGATCCAGTAATATTTGTGCTTTCGCTAATGCCTTTTCCACCTGTTCTAAAATTTTAATAATCTATTGTTGATATACTTCACCGTTCCCACCTGACAACTTGCTGATACTTCTGAGGCATAAACACTGAATTCAGCAAGCAGCACATCAATTTGCCTTCTATCCTGCTCGCTATGATATTCAACCATGATAATTCCGGTATTGATTAAAAGGTCTTTCATGCCAGCCAGGATGGCTACTTCAGCTCCTTCAGTATCAATTTTGAGGACATCAATTTTATTGATCCCATATTCAGCCAACATTTCTCCACTGTTTCTCATTGGTACGGATACCTTATTGGCATCTTTAACTTGTAATGAAGTTGAAGTCTGTCCGGTATTATTTGGATGTTGATATAGGTCAATAGACCCATTTTTATTTCCAAGCGCTACCTGATTGATGCTGATATTTCCTAATGATTTTGCATTATGCTCCAGCAGTGGAAATACCTGTGGATTAGGCTCAAAGCTGTAAATGTGACATTTTGCATTCCATTCACGCGCATACATGGAAAACGATCCAACATTACCCCCTATATCAACCACTACGCTTTTTTCATTCAATTGAAATCCACGCGGTAATGCATATTCTTGCTGCTCAAAGATGTTTTTGAGGCGGAATATCTCTGATTTAGGAATCGCTACTTTAATAGGCTCACCGTGATTGTAGTTTGGGTAATTCACTACAGCCTCGACTACATCTGAAGGTGTATTTTTGAAGTTATTCAGCGGCTTCTCAACATAAATCCCATTTTTGGGTTTTCTTTCCTGAGGATTTTCTCCGCTGCTCTCTTGTGTATCAGTCTTCGCCTCTGTTGAATTCATCTCTATCTGAATATGATCTTGCCACTGCCCTTCTTCTAAACCTTTTTCATATCCCTCAACCCGCTGTATCCACATTTGGCGGAAAGCTTCTGTAAGGTGTCTTCCAAAACGAGGTGCATTACAAACGGGAGATTCTAATAACCGGGCTCTTAGCTCTTTTCTAAGTGTTCCGATCTCAGAAATATCACCTGCAAGTGTAACCGCTGTCTCGATATAATCTTCCCAATTATCAGTTACCCATTCCGGAAATCCTGCGTTTATTAAATGAGAAGTTGAGTGACGTCCTGCAAAAGTGGGACCTGAATTTGTGATAACAGGCACGCCCATCCAGAGGGCTTCAATGGTCGTGAGACCACCTGAATATGGCCACGGATCCAGAGCGATATCTACTTTTTTGTAGGTTTCCAGAAGTTCTTTGTGCATCGAATAACCTTCAAAAACCAAACGCTCCTCATCGATTCCTTTTGAAATCATGAAGTCGACCACTCGCTTGCGAACTAATGCGGTATCGTACTGTTTACTTTTAAGGAAAAGTCGGCTTTCAGGTACTTGGTGAAGTATTTGGGCCCACTTCTCCAACAAATCCGTATTTATTTTAGTGGGATTATTAAAGCAACCAAAGGTTATGTATCCGTTTTCTAAAGCCGGTGGTTGAGAAACCTCAATCTCGTAGTTTGGAGGAGTGTAACACACATAGTCGTCTGGCATTCTGACCAGTTTCTCGGTATAAAAGGCTTCTTCCCCTTCCGGCGATTCCTTAGCATCCGTCAACAAGTAATCCATCGACTTTAGTCCGGAGGTGTTGAATAAGCCCCCCACCCATTTAACAGATATTGGCGCAGGTTCCAGCGCTATGGTTTTGAGCCTGTTACCTGAAGAATGTCCTGATAATTCCACAAGTATATCAATCTCATCGTCCTTTATGATCTGTGCAACTACTTCATCACTGTACCCTACAACGGAAGTCCATTTCGCACATACTTTACGGATGCGTTCGGTTAAACTATCATGGTAGCTATCAGTTGTGTATACATATGTGGCAATTTCATCTGACGGAAGTTGCTCCAGTGCCGAGGTTATCATCCAGCCTACAGGATGTTTTTTAAATCCTCCTGAAATAAAGCCCACTTTCAGGGTTTTCTCTTTATTCTTATTAGCTGCTATGGGCCGTACAGGTCGTTCTTTTGGAGCATAATATTGATCCCATATAGCGTGGGCTATAAAAATATCCTGCTTAGATCGTTTTGGATTGTAGTGAATGCCCATCAAATAATTTGAAAGCGCCTGTTGTGTTTCGGGAGTATCCTGAAGTGCTTTGAAATAATTCTTTTCGGCCTCATCATACTGCCCGGTTTCAACCAGGCATAAGGCATAGTTCACGCGGATATTTCCGTCATTCGGATATTTCTCAAGAAGTTCCTCATTCAAATCGATAGCCTCCTGATACTTACCCATTGCACGAAATAATAAGGACAGCACACTTTGCGCCAACAAATTTTCAGGATCAATTTTTAATGCTTCACGAAGAGCTTCCTCAGCTTTATCATGTTCGGCAATTGCCTGATATACCTGTGCTTTTTTTACGATGGCATCTATAAAATCAGGTTGCATCTGTAAAGTGATATCAAACAACTCTAACGCTTTTTTATAGTCCCCCTGGTCGGCGTAGATCTGTGCGATATTGTAGGCAATCTCATAGTTTTTTGGATCCAGTTTATTAGCGACGGTATAACACTGTACTGCTTTATTAAGGAGGGCCTGATCCCAGTAGAGTCTTCCTAAAAACATCCATATTTCAAGAAGTTTTTGATTTAGCTGAACTGCTCCTTTTGCATATCGCTCAGCTTGTTCGAAGTTTCTTAAACCATAGTAACATTTTGCTACCAGAAAATAGGTTTGAACATTCTCGGGATTTTCAGCTATTGACTTATCAAAATAGTTTATAGCCTTTTCAAAGTTTTCTTTCTGCATCTGAGCAATCCCCAGGAAGTAATAGACCAGCCAATGTTTTGACTCTCTTTTTAATAATGGGTGCAACAGTCTTATAACAGCATCAGGATTGGGTTTTCTCTGATCCAGGATTTTTTGAGCTCGGGCTAATTCTACTTTCATAACAGAAAATTCGTTTTTACTTATTTGAACATCCCTGCTTTTCCAAAAATGGTGCCAACCCTAAAATCTTATCCAGTTCCTACCAATACCATTCTTTGCCTCACCATAGGAAGGCTAAATTTTCCGCTTTTGAATTTTTTTCCTCCCTTTTGCTCATTATTACGGAATAAACCTTCGTTTTAGATGCAATTCAGCAATTCTCCGTATTGGCATAGTAGTTGCCAAACTCCCAGTGAACTTCTGAGGCTTTCGATCTCGGATTGAAAAATATTATAAACTCTTAATTTAACTTTTTGAGCAACTGAGCCGATAACTGCCTCGAGTCACCATCATTAATTGACAAAATTATGCAAGACCCACAATTAGTTTACCAGAAACAAGCCGTATTAAATGCCTCACCACTGAGATTGGTGGTCAAGATGTACGACTTGGTCATTCAGGCAACCTACCGAGAAGACCAGGCAAAGGTTAAGGCCATATTATCAGAGCTCATCCATGGATTGAATTTTGATTATGAACCAGCCAGTCAGCTTTTTGAGCTCTATAGGTATTGCCAGGATTTAGCCCGTAAAGATAAGTACGGTGAAATCCGTGAGATCCTTGAACCATTAAGAGAAACCTGGGAAGAAGTTGCCAATAATAAGCAACCTGCCCTTTCGGCTTCACAATAACAAATTAACACCTTAATTAACCTTTTTAGCGTAAAGCTATGGCATCAATATCCAGCATAATGAGTCAAACAAGTTCGTACGAAAGTTTCGTGACGCAGCTTGTAAATATTGAAGGGCAAAAAATGCTCCGGATGGAAAGCCAGGTTCGGGATGAAAAAGAATCAAGAACGGCGATAGGCACGGTAAGTAAAGCCATTTCAGATTTTGAGAATATCATTAAGGAACTGGAAAGCCCTACCAACAAATCTTTTGAACCTTTCAAAACGAGTTCAACAGATGATTCCGTGGTTGAAGTTACTTCAGCTTCAAGTTTAGACCGAAGTTCAAACTACAACATTACGGTAAACCGGCTGGCCAAAAACGATATCGCGCTCTCTACCCTTCAAAACGGAAGCACTAACGAGCTTGCGGCAGCTGGAAATGGATCGGTCACACTCACAATTGGTGATAAAACCGAAACTATAAATGTCGAAACGACAAAGGATGACGGAAGTGGCGGAACCATCGATAAAACCAATGAGGAAATATTAGCCACTTTTGCTGAGCAAATTGAATCCCTTTTTGGAGATGAAGCCAAGGCGAGTGTGTTTAATGTTGATGGCGAAAATGTCCAGTTTTCAGTTCAAAGCTTGAACACGGGCTATGATAACCGTCTTCAATTTAGCGGAGCAACCGGAGTACTTGCTGACATTACAAGCGGGATTACACATTTAACCCCCCAAAATGAATTAGACGCTCAGTTCACCATTGATGGAGTGAATTTTGAGCGGAGTGAAAACACCGTTGATGATGCCATTAATGGCCTCTCCTTCACGCTGAAAAAAGCGACCGGAGAGCAGGAACAAATGACGGTTGAAAGAGATATAGATGCAGCAAAATCAAACGTTCAGGATTTTGTTGATGCTTTCAACGAGCTCAATGAAACCATCCGTGAGCGTACCTTCATTAACCCCGATACAGGTAATAAAGGCCCCCTTCAGGGAATGAGATCCGTAAGAAATCTAACGATTAACCTTCGTCAAACTGCCATCCTCTCTTTGGGTGGTGTTGGGGAAGGTGAAATAGCCAGTTTTGCGGATATGGGTATCACTTTTGAGAACAGCGGAAAAATGGTGATTGATGATAGCGACCAACTCGAGAAAGCATTGAGTGAGCGACCAGATCAAATTGCTAATTTCTTCACGAATGAAAATTCTCCAGTTGCCATGATGAAAGCACGGGCTGAATCATACACTGAATCAGATGGGATCTTATCTGCTATTGAGAATGGATTAGATCAAAAAATAGATCGGCTTGATCGTCGTATAGCTTCCGAAAGACAGTACTTGGAAGAATATGAGGCGAAGCAGCGCCAGATATTTAATGAGCTCGACCTGATTTTAGAGCAGGGACAGGCTCAGTATAATGAAGTACTGAACTTCATGACTTCTTACTAAAAATACTTTAGTGCAATGAACCCACTTCATAACATAATAATCCAGCTTAACGATAGTAGTCAGATTATTCTTAATGAAATTGATTGTCCTGAACCGTCTATTGAGGCCATTAGGACAAAACTTAATCAAAGAGAAGATTTGGTTAAAAAAATGGGGATTATCACAGAATCAAACCCCAAAGAATCAATGAGCGAGGAAGACCGTATTTCGCTTAAATTCTTATTCAACACTTTTATTGAGCTCAACGATAACATCCAAAATAAACTTCAAAACGTACTGGATAACCATAAGGAAATTTTAGGCACAGCTGTTAAACAGCGCAAAGTTGAGAAGAGCTATCGTGTTTTAAAAAATCCAGACATTTCGTACTTTTAATTTTTGACGACAAAGAGGGATAATATCATGGACATTAATAAACTAAACAATCATAGTAATCAGGTAAACGGCCAGGTCCGGAATACTGATGCTTCGGAAAGCAGCCAAAGTGCTTCTAAAATTTCTCGGGCTGACGAATCCAACAGCTTTACAGACAAAGTTTCTTTGGAAAATTCAGGGGCCAAAAAAAGTGAACAGCTTTTTGCCCAGATTGAACTGGAGAAATTAAACCAGTCTTCTTTCGGAAAATTAAAGGCTTATAAAGCCAAGCTTCAGGAATATGAGGCCGCCAAGAATGAATCTCCAGAAGCAGCCGCGAATACAGAAATTGGTAAAATGCTAAACGACTCAGACGTATGGGGAAAAATAGCAGAAAATATTATTGACAAATAGACTTCCCTTATCTTTATTTACTTTCGTCAAAATTGAATATACTAAGAGAGCTTACAGGCTCTCTTTTTTATTATATATGGTTCTCTAAAAAAACTTATTCATCATAAGCGTTAAGATTTTCTAGCTAATATTATTTATGAGTAAAACAATTCTTGTTGTAGACGATGATGAACTGCTTTTGGGGTTCATGGAGGAAATATTAACCCAGAATGGGTTTACTGTTTCGGCCTTTGAATCACCCGTTGAAGCTACCGAATACCTTAAAAAAAACACCGTTGATCTGGTTATCACTGATGTGAAAATGAACGAGATGACCGGGGATGAAGTCCTCTCTATCGTTCGAAATGAATATCCTGATACTGGGGTAATCATGATCACTGGTTTTGGGAATATCAATCACGCTGTACGTGCCCTCCATAAAGGCGCTTTTGATTATATCACCAAGCCATTCAAAAGTAAGGAGATTCTTTATCGTATCAACCGGTACTTCAATGCAGAACCGGAAGACCGCGATAAAAAGCCTAAATCTGTAGCCCATTCACCCCGCGAAGATAAAAAAGGAGACCTGGTAAGTCCTGTTGATAATTCCGAGCGGCCGGATAATAAGTTTGTTGGTAATGATCCACAGATAAAAAAATTAATGCGGATTTTACCTCAAATAGCCCGAAACGCAGCACCTGTTTTAATTCAGGGAGAAAGTGGAACCGGGAAAGAAGTTTTTGCTCATGAAATTCATGCTAACAGTCACCGCAATAACGGCCCTTACATTAAGATTAACTGTGCGAACCTCCCTTCAGAACTTGTAGAAAGCACACTTTTTGGTCATTTGGAAGGATCTTTTACCGGAGCCACATCAGATCGCGAAGGAGCATTTGATGCCGCTAAAGGGGGTACTCTTTTATTGGATGAAATCACTGAAATTGAGATGAATGTTCAGGCCAAGCTTCTCAGAGTTTTGCAGGAAAATGAATTTTACCGTGTTGGAAGCCAGACACCTGTGAAAGCCGATGTCCGAATTTTGGCAACTTCAAACCGGAACATAGCGGAAGCTATTTCTGAGAAACTCTTTCGGGAAGATCTTTACTATCGGTTGAATGTATTTCCAATCGAGATTCCTCCGCTTAGAGACCGGCGAGGTGACATCCCTCTCTTGGTGAATCACTTTGTAGATTACTATTCCAAGAAATATAATCTGGAATCTAAAGCGATCTCGAAAGAACTCATGGATTACCTGATGCAGCAAGAGTGGCGAGGTAACGTCCGTGAATTAAATAATAAAATTCACCGCGGAATTATCCTCGCTCAGGAAGATACTGAGATTACGCTGGAACATATTGATAATGAGATGTTTTCGAATGTGGATGAAAATCTAACCAAGGAAGTTTTGGCTACCGATCTTCCACTCATGTCGATTGAAGAAATGGAGCTTCAGCTGATCAAGAAAGCTTTGGATCATACTCAAGGCAACCAAAAGAAGGCAGCCAAGCTATTGGGCATTTCGGACCGTACTATTCGCAATAAACTTAAAAGCCTGGAAGAAGAACAGGAAGAGTAAACCTGTTCTTTCACTCTACTAGCCCACATTCCTTTTAGGCTTTAAGCTACTTTGCTCACCAATTTTTGAGCTTGCTCAACGCGGTTTGTTTTAACAGAAGCTACGATAAGTCGTCGTCTGTATTCATCATCATGAGGGTGCTCGTTGTAGAGTTCACGATATAAGTTGTATGCGAAATCATACCACTCCTTCTGCATAAACATCGCCATGTAATCATTTAGTTCTTCCCGCATTTGTTCGTCCATACTTCCTTTGGTCAGTGCTTTATCAAACATCTTATCAAAGAAAAATACTGATTTATTGTAATCAGAAAGCTCTACCGATAGCACAAATAACTTTTGAAGAAAAGCTCGATCCACTTCACCATTCTTAATGGTAAATAACTCATTTAGAAAACCTGACGCTTCTGATCTAAGTCCTGCTTTCAAAGCCAAGTCAGCCAGATTCATCAATGTTTCTTCTTCACCGATCTTCACATCAAAGTTGGCACGGGAATAGAGTTCAATTCGCTCGTAATATTTATTAAGGGATTGATACGCTTCGTGCCAGTTTTTCTGAAGCTGATAGATCTTGAATTGAATTAAATAAGGAAGGCTTTGGAAAGGTTCGGCTTCAATGGACGTTTGAACCAAGCTTAGCGCTTGTGGCCATTTATATTGTTCTGCAAGGCAGCTCGCCAGTCCATTAACAGCACCTAAGCGATCGAATGGCAATAGCCTTTTTGTTTTCAGAAGTTGACGATATTGAGCTGAGGCATGCACATATTTACCTTGCTTAAAGTATTGATCTCCTTGGACTAAATACAACTGTGGTGAATAGGACTGCATAGTCAATTCATCAGATGGATCAACTTCAATAACGGGACTTCCTCCCCTTTCAATCAAAATGGGCATACTTGATAGCTCTATCCCATTGTTGATAATATGCCGGGTACAATCGGGCAGGTTCTTCCCTTCAAATACACGTGTTTCAGCTTTATGGACCAACCGAATTTGGTAATGCTGATACAATTTTTCACTGTGACTGTGTATGATAAGCGCGGGTGACCACTGCTTTTCATGTACTGCTTCTTCCGGGAAATCATTAAAACGAATTACTTCATCATCTTCCACAAATAACACCCAGTTTTTCTCAGAACTGTCCAGAAGTTCATTCCACACATCAGAACGTTGTTCGTTTTTGGCTATAGACCTCCATGGAATGTTTTCTGAGATATCATGAGGTTTTTCCTCTGTACAGGCTATCGTCACAGAATTGAAGATGGTTTCCCACTCAGCAATTTGTTTTCTATTCAGATATTTAATGTCCGTCAGATATACAACCAGATCAATCCAGCCTTTAAACTTGGCTTTATTGTTTTCCATTGTTGGTGAAGTTGATTCCATTCTATTAATTCCTAAAAGTTATGATAGAGGATGACCTTGAGTTACCTACAGGTAATCCAACAGTGTATTTTTGAACATGGTGGTATGTACAGCCATTGCCGATTCATAGGCGACTTCAATACGCTGTAAATCTGAAAACGCCTGTGCATAATCGGTATCTACCAAGCCGCTTATATCTGCTTGTTTGGTGATTTTTGAGGCCTCGTACTGCTCAAACATATAATCCATCCGGTTGATGTTATTTCCCAGCCTCGAAGTTACATCCGTAACGTGTTCGATAGCTGAGTCGGCATCCGGGATCATTCCATTAAGAGCATCTATATCGTTATTCCGAAGGGCTTGCTCAACATTTCCTAAGATCTCAAAGAGGTCACCTTCCGGAGTATTCCGCATTTCTGCGCCAGTTACACTGATATCTATACTCACCCCATCGCCGGCTAGTACTTTCGGGGATTTAGCATTGCTGTTATCAGCTACGCCGCCTGGTTGAGTAGCATCTAGTTCAAAAGGCTTTTGTGCACTGTTGGTACCTGCAAACAGGTAACGGTCTCCATAACTGAGATTAAGTGTGCTTATCAAGCTGTCCCTGATTCCGCTAATCTGGTCGGCCATATTCTCGCGGTTACTGGCCCCCATCGAACTTGAAGCTCCCTGCACAATTACTTGCTTCACTTCAATTAGCCGTTCAACAGTCTCATCGAGTGCATCCTGGGCTAACCTACTTTGGCGTAGTCCGCTTTCAATATTACTCTGAAATTGTTCTTCTTTCCGGATATCCTCACCAAGCACCCGGCTTCGCTGAAAAGAAACAGGATCCTGCGATGGTACGCGAACCGTTCTTCCACTTGATAGGTCAGATTGGATCTTGGCCATTTCACCGCGATTCTTATTAACATCGCGCATAAAATTTCCGAAAATTGTTTTTTGTGTAATTCTCATGAGTTACCTCAAAATTCCGATAAGGGTGTCGTACATATTTTGGGCTGCAGACATCACCTTGGCTGCTCCCTGATATGCGTTTTGATATTGAATCATCAGGCTTAGCTCTTCGTCAATGTTGACTCCGGCCTCGCGTTCTTGTTGGGTTTCCAGCATCTGAATTTCAGAATCTCTTGCTTCTATCTGTGAATTAAGGCTGCTCAGCTTAATACCAGGCGTGCTTATCAAATCTACTGAGTAGTCGATAAGTTTACGCCCACCAATGAGCTGTCCACTTCTTAGTTCAGCTATTTGAGTAGCTATTTCTCCATTTCCTGCTTCCCCAGCCACACTTGAAGCCGCAATATTCGTTGGGTCATCAATAAGTTGTTGATTGAGTTTTATTCCTTCTGCTGTTTTATTGGTCACATCGAAGAAATTTCTGGCAGTTCCGTCATTCAGCCCAAAACCTGAAGAGTGAATGGCATTGAATTCATCAATAATAGTAGCTGCAAGTGTATCAAGGCGATCTTTTATAGCGGGAATTTCAGATTGATACATCTCAATTTCTGCACCCAGCTGGCCTCCCGTTGGCTTCACCGTTTTTCCATTTTCCAAGCGAAGCTGAAAGACTTTATCTACGTCATTGATTTCAGCTTTGAGCGTTGCGGCTTTCTCGTTATCTAGAATCTTAACTCCGCCAATTCTGAGTTCTACCCTTCCGTTATCAGTTGGGTGTGTTTCAAAGTCGATCAGCTCCGAGAGGCGTTCTAACTTTTTGACTCGCAAATCCATGCTGGAGTTATCTTGGTTTCCAGCTCCCTGAGCTTCAGAGATCGATTCATTCAAAGACTGTATTTCTTTCAGAAGTCCGTTTACTGCCCCGATACTGCTCTCCGTCGATTCCAGGATTAAATCACTAGTACGGTTGATATTTCTGTTGATGTCGCCAAACTTTACCGTAAGCTGTCGGGCATCGCTTATCAAACTATTTCGCACACTTATGTCCTGAGGATCCGTCGAGAGCTCAGAAAAAGTATCTAACAGCGAACTTATACTGAGGTCTAAATCGGCTCCTGAATCCGACGCCATGCTTGCTTCCAGCTGCTCGAAGACGCGAGCTTTGTTCTGCATGAACGACATATTCTGTCTTTTCTCATTCAGCTGAACATCATTCATCTCATTCCGGAGCCTTTTTACCGTAGAAACATTTACACCCAGTCCTGTATTATAGCCCGTCATATTCATTCCAATGGGATTCTTATCAACCCGCTGGCGTGAGTATCCCGGAGTATCAGCATTCACAATATTATTGGCGGTAACTGATAACGAGCGTTCAGCACTTTTTAATCCGCTTTTTGAAATTTCAAACAGTGAGCGCATGTCAAATCTCCTGGTTTATGGCTACACCTACCGGGATTCCTGCAGGCGTTCCATTAGCCACATAGTGTGTATTTTTCTCATTACTAGCACTAAACATGGAATGCATCATGCGGGCGTTCTGCTTCATAGCGAATTCCAAGAGCTGCAAAATTTGGTCGTGCTTTCGTTTTAGTTCAGAGGTGTTTGATGTTAACTTGCTATGCCATTCGCTGATTTTTTCAGCTGCCTCAGGAAAAATTATTTTCAGGCTTATCAACCGTACTTTTTCCTGATTTTTTGACGTCCCAATGATTGACGTTAACTCTTTAATAAACTCTTGCTCATGGATTTTAAATTGTTTGGAAAGATCTCCATGTACTTCTGAAAGCCGTTCAATTTTTTCAGCATCAGAGCCTATAATGGCATCTATTTGGTCCTCCATCACTTTAATAATCTGTTGCGAGCAGCTATCCAGCAGTTCTACTGATTCTGCAATTTGTTGTAATGAAGCCTGTTCCTGTATGTTGTACATCGCTTTTGTATCTGAGTTATACGTTATTTTTCTGATGGTTCAGAGGATTGATTCCAGTATCTGGATACCAAATCTGCCATCCCTAATTTTCGTTGTGCAGCAAGCTCACTGGCAAGTGCATCGGTGACAAAACTGCGATATATGTTGTTTGATTGCCCCATCATGCTACCGTTATCGGACATCTTAAACGAATCTTTAGTCAGTTCTTTTACCAGATGCTGTGCAAATATCTCTTCAAAATCGGTGGCCGCTTTTTCTCGCTCCAGGTTTTGGCTTCTTTTCTTGCCAACCTCGTTGCGGGCCATATCTAAAAATGAATCTTCTACTTTCATGGATTCGCTGTTCTTTTCTATTTTGAATTTCTTACATCACAATTAAGCGGCCGCGTAACACTCCGGCACGGTCAAGCGCTTGAAATATGGAAATGATATCCCGCGGACTAAGTCCCAGCGCATTTAGTGATCCTGCCAGTTGCTGTACATTGGTCTCCGGATCCAGAATAATGGTCTGGGCAACCTGCTCACTGATTCCAGCCTCAGGCACATTAAGTACCTGTGTTTCACCACCGCTAAATGCAGGTGGCTGACTTACCAATGGGTTCACCTGAGTCCGAACCTGAATGTTGCCGTGAGATATCATCGCGTTATCGATGATCACTTCACCACCGGCCACAATGGTTCCCGTTCGTTCATTAATAACTACTTTTGCAGGAGCTTCAACCGCAATTTCCTGATCCAGAATAATGCTGGTAAATACGTTCATGGATCCCCGCTCACGGAAAGCTTCTGGCCAGTCTACTTTCACCAGCCCTGGGTGATACATGGAGGCCAGCTCTTCGTCAAAGGTCTCGTTTATGACTTCCACCATGTTTCGGGCATTGGCATAATTTGGCTCTCTTAACACCAAACCCAAAGGTTCTTCGGTGCTGAGACTAAACTCTTCATTTCGCTCTACCACCCCTCCGCTAGGGATAGTAGCCGTCAACGTTTGGTTTTGGGTAAGACGTGCGCCGGGAATTTCAGCCGTAATTCCTCCTACAATTAATGCCCCCTGAGCTTTGGCAAACACTTCCTGATTGTCAGGATCAAAGAGCGGAGTTTGTAATAAGACACCTCCCTGTAAACTGCTTGCATCCCCCAGTGACGAAACCGTTACGTCGATCTCACTTCCGGCTGCGTGATAAGGAGTGACAGTTGCTGTAACCATAACCGCGGCCACATTTCGGGTTCGCAGGCGATCAGCATCTACCGTAATTCCGAAATTCTCCAGCATATTTGCAATGGATTGCACCGTAAATACAGATCCACGGCTGCTTGATGACCGATCACCGGTTCTGTCCAAACCTGTTACCAATCCATATCCAATTAATTCCTTCCGCTCGGCATGCTGAATTTCCACCAGGTCAGAAAGCCTGGATTGGGCATTCGTTACCTCACTGGTCAAGAAGACTGCCAAAAGAGTAATCAGCGTAATTTTTAGTGTTTTGTAGGATAATGGGTTCATTTTATTCTCTTTATTGGTTTAAGGCCGTTGTAGTTCTCTCATAATCACGAAAGCACTCATAGCTGCGGTGATTCCGGTAAACACTATTTTCTTAAGAAGTCCACGATCCTTTTTCTTATCTCGTAGTCCACCCATTTTGTGGTAGCTGATATTGGCATTCGCAATACGGTAAGAAAGCACCTGGTTTTTACTGTCCACATCATTTTGCCGAACAATACCAGAGAGCGACATTTTGTGGATCTCGCCATTTACTTCTGTCATTCGGTTCCCCTCCACCATCAAATCTCCGCTTTGGGTAACCTCCACAATCTGCACACTGATATAACCTTCCAGCAATTGCCGCTGACTTGACAAGTTTTTCTGATCAGCCCCGTAATTCACATTCACCCCTGAACCAAAGGTTGGCTCAAAAGGAAGAAAGCTACCCGACATTGAACCCGATGCCATTCCATCAGAACTCGTAGACTGCTTGTTGTCAGAAGTTGAGCTTCCGGAAGTACTCTCCTGTAGAACCACAGTGATCACATCTCCGATGCGTTTTGCTTTTACATCACGGTAGAGTGAATTTTGAGCCGTTGCCATCCCAGAACACAAAAAAGTGATTCCCAGGAACACGGGTAAAAAGTGTTGGACTAATGCGTTTTTTGCCATTGAGCTACTCCCGGGCCTGTAATTTTGCCCAGATATTTCTTTCTTGTTTCTTTGCAATAAATTTGAATTTCTTCGTCGATTGAACCGCTTTTTCTTGATTCACATCGAAGTACAATTTGGATTCCGAACTCATTGAATACCAAATCCACCTCATCTCCAGCTTCTACCAGGTAAGGTGAACTGATAATGTCGTATTCGATTGGATGTCCGGCATTTAATGTTCTTCGGATGGTTTTGCCAATCAGCATATAATCTTCGTTTACTAACTGCTCCCTTCCCATATCCACAGAAACCCAGCGCTGATCTAAATCTTCAGCCTCGATAGTTTCTCCACGAACCATGCGGTGGTTCAGCACGGGAAGCTTTTGCTCGGTATCAACTTTTAGCTGAACCTGAACCTGTTCCAATCGACTTCCTTCCTGATATAAAACCTCAAAGTTGGTGTAGCGCTGTACGCCTCCTTCCAGTTTTACTGATTTAATGTTTGATGAATTTGTTTTGAGCAAACTTCCGGGAATCCACCGTGCAGAAAGGGTGAACCGATACTCCTCAGAGTCATATTTGGACTCTATTGATTCCTGTGCCTTTTCAATGATGACCTGTTTGGTTTCATCATTTTCTGTGGAGTACGCCAGTATCACAGACGAAAAGGTGGATAACAAAGCTATGAGGAGTATCGATATCACTTCTTTACTAATCTTTCTTGATTATCGTTTGATAGAATTGGTGACCGACATCATATCTTCTGCCGTTTGCACCATTTTTGAATTCGTTTCGTAAGCTCGCTGTGCTTCAATAAGGCGAACCATCTCAGTCACAATATCTACGTTAGATTGCTCGAGATATCCCTGACGAACAACTCCAAATCCTTCAGCTCCGGGCTCACCGAAAAAAGCCATACCAGAAGCATCTGTTTCTGCAAATAGGTTGTCGCCCAGGGCTTCAAGTCCACCAGGATTAGCAAATTTAGCCAGTTCAATTTGACCAAGCTCTACCTGAGTATTATCTCCGGCCATTAGTGCAGTAACGGTCCCGTCTTGGGAGACCTCAATCGCAACAGCATCTGTTGGGATTTCAATTTGGCTGGCTAACGGTAAACCTGAGTTATTAACCAACATTCCTGTTGAGTCACGACTGAAGTTTCCATCTCGCGTATAACCGATATTCCCATCCGGTAACTCTACCTGAAAGAATCCAGATCCACTCACAGCTAAATCAAGGGCGTTACCTGTTTCAGCAACCGAACCTTGCATAAAATTTCTGATAGTGGCTACGGCTCTCGAACCATGCCCTATTTGTAGGGAAGGACCACTATTCGATTCCCGATTCCCTGAACCGCCCAGTTTTGAAGCGGCGATATTCTCATAAAACAAATCCTGAAAAGCGATAGTGCTTCTCTTAAAACCGGTTGTCCCAACGTTAGCCAGGTTGTTGGCAATGTTATCGACCGATCGTTGTTGAGCACTCATTCCAAGTGCAGCTGTGCTTAATGCTCTAAACATGTTTCTGTAGTTTTCTAATGTTTTTGATTAAAATCGTCCCAAATTGGTAGTTACCTGAGAAAGCATTTCGTCTGTTGTCTTCAATGCTCTTTGCTGGCTTTCAAAAGCCTGCATGTTTCTCATCATATCTACCATTTCTGTTAAAGGGTTCACATTCCCCTTTTCATAGTATCCTTGCATCACCATACCGGTGCCTTCTTCAAGCATCAGATCTTCATTTTCTACTGAGAAGTATGCATTACCTTTTCGCTGCAGTACTGCAGGATCTTCAACGCGTACAACCTTCAGCATGTCCTGTACCTTGTTGTTTAGGCGAAAGGTCCCGTCTTTTGAAACCTCCAGCATAGCTGCCCCGCCTGACTCACCCTGTGCCTGCATATATTCAGAAAGATTTATAGGGCCGGAATCGCCCATCACTTTACCTCCGGTATTGTTAACCAGGTATCCATCAGGATCGAGATGAAAACGTCCGTCTCGGGTCATAAACTTTTGCCCTTCTTCCTCCACCACAAAAAATCCTTCTCCATTAATACCGAGATCAAATTGATTCCCTGTAGGTTCTAAAATTCCCTGATCCAGATTCACCTGCTGCATAGGTACACTTCTTGTAATATTCTTCCCGTTCACGTTTTCCTGAAACATGCGGTAAAAAACTTTATTCCCTTTAAAGCCCGGTGTGTTGATGTTGGCCAGGTTATCAGCCGTCATATCCTGGGAGCGGCTTAAAACCTGCATGGCCTGCATCTGTGTGTATAATCTGTCAATCATCCGTTTAACTAATTTGTGTTCGTTATTTAAGAATTCAATAAAACGGTCGAAAATCAGTTTGAACATGTTCCGCCGATTCTCACGGACTGATTATCAAATTCTGTGCCACTTCCTTTTTTCAATTTTTTAGGGTGAAGCTGAATACGCTAATAAAGTCCCTTTACACCTATTTAAAGGGGTATTACAGATGCTTTATATTTTTTTGATTGAAGCGCTATTCTCCCTAAACCTATTTTCCTGCCCTACAGAAAGAATTTCCTAATGATGGAAAAGTTGGTGTTTAGCAACCATTGCTCTTAGCTGGAAATGTTTTCCGTTAAACAGAATTTTTTGACCCTTTCTGCCCTATCAATCTCTCTCTATTGCTGCATTATTAGAAAGTTTGTTCGTGGTATCGTTTTTGATATACGGGGACCATGGCAGATAATAAATCAGATCAGGAAAAAACGGAGGAACCCTCCCAGAAACGCCTCGAAGATGCGAGGAAGGAAGGGAATGTTAGTATCAGTAAGGAGGTATCCTCCGTTGCGCTGATGATTACGGCTATTATATCGTTCATAAGCGTAAGCGGAATGATTGGGGATAGACTTACCAGATTGTTTGAATTGTTTTTAGGAAATGCAGGCCGGGGTTTTGAAGATCAGGATCAAGCCATCAATTTCCTAAAAGATGCACTTTGGGCGGGCATGGAAATGATCATGCCTACGATGACCGTACTTCTTGTTGCTGCTGTTTTGGTAAATATGCTTCAAACCGGGGGAGCTTTTTCTTTTGAAGCCCTCAAATTCAAAGGAAGTAAAATGAATCCCATAAGTGGAATCAAAAAGATTTTTTCGGCTAAAGGAGGAGTAGAACTAATCAAGGGATTCATCAAGCTCTTTATTGTATGTATTGTCGTGTATTATACTGTTCGAAGTGACGTGGATCACTTCGTTTCGTTCATCATCACTCCGCTCGACTATAGCATGAGCGAAGCCGGCTCTTACATCTTGATGTTTGTTACCCGAATTATGTCGGCCCTGCTCATCCTTTCTATTGCAGATGCCGTGTACCAGCGCTTTCAGCATAACAAAGACTTACGCATGACTAAGCAGGAAGTGAAAGATGAGTACAAACAAATGGAGGGTGATCCTCATGTAAAAGGTCAGCGAAGAAAATTTGGGATGAAACTCCGCCAGCAAAAACGAATGGACCACGCGGTCTTGTCTTCTGATGTGGTCGTCACCAACCCTACTCACTATGCCGTTGCCTTGCGCTACGACCCCGAACAAGGCGGAGCTCCAGTCGTGATGGTGAAGGGGCAGCGACTCCGTGCTTTAAGAATAAAAGAACTCGCCAAGCAGTATGGCATACCAATTGTAGAGAATGTACCTGTGGCACGTGCACTTTTTGCAACGGCTGAGGAAGACGAATCCATTCCTGCAGACCTATATCGTGCCGTAGCAGAGATTCTGGCATACGTTTACAAATTAAAAACAAAACACAAAGTATAGATAACATGGCCTTTGGCGGAATAACAGCAAAGCATTTAAAAGGAACTTTTTTCCAAACAGACGTCCTTATTTCCTCCAGTATCATCATGATCCTGATGATCATGATTATTCCGTTCCCAACGGCACTCATGGATTTCTTCCTTGCCCTCAACGTTTCGCTTTCCCTTATAGTGATGTTGGTGGCTTTCTATGCCCTCAAGCCTTTGCAATTTGCGGTATTCCCGGGAATGCTTTTGATTTTGACCCTTTTCCGGCTTTCGCTGAACGTTGGAACCACCCGCCTCATTTTAAGTGAAGGTTACGCTGGTTCTATTATTGAATCGTTCGGGGGGTTTATAGTTCAGGGTAATTTTGTAATTGGGATTATCATTTTTGCCGTGTTGGTGATTATCAACTTTGTGGTAATTACCAAAGGTGCTACTCGTATTGCTGAAGTGGCCGCTCGATTTACTTTGGATGCGATGCCCGGTAAGCAGATGTCGATTGATGCCGACCTCGCCGCCGGACTTTTAACGGATGAAGAAGCAAAAAAGAAACGTGAGGAAATATCCAGAGAAGCTGATTTCTACGGAGCGATGGATGGTGCCAGTAAGTTTGTCCGCGGGGATGTAATTGCCGGTCTTCTTATCACTTTTATAAATATTATTGGCGGGTTGATTATTGGAACCGTTCAGTTAGGAATGCCAATCGGGGAAGCGGCCTCCAAATATACCCTTATGACGATTGGTGACGGACTGGTTTCTCAGATTCCGGGACTTCTTATTTCAACAGCTGCCGGTATTATGGTTTCCCGTGCTGCTTCAGATGGAAACTTGGGAGATGAGCTTAAATTCCAGCTTTTGGGTAATCCCAAAACTGTAGTTATCGGTGCCTTTTTTGTGTTCTTCATGGGAATGCTTCCCGGACTTCCAGTCATACCATTTTGGTCTATAGCTGGCTTCTTCCTTTTCATGGGATATAAGAATTTCCAGCGGGAAGAAACCGAACGTATTGAAGAGGAAAAAGCCGAAACTAAAGCTATTGAAGGTAAAGCTGAAGATCCGGTTGAAAACTACCTCTTGATGGATACTCTGGAGCTGGAAATTGGCTACAGCCTTATCCCGATGGTGGAAGCGGAACAAGGGGGTGACTTACTGGACCGAATGACTTCACTCCGAAAACAGCTTGCTTCTGAATTAGGAATCATCATCCCTTCTATTCGAATTCGAGACAACGTACAGCTTGATGCAAATCACTATACAATTAAAATGAGAGGGATTATGCAGGGTGAAGGCGAACTTCTCCCGGGCTACCACCTTACGCTTTTACCTGCCGACTTTAAGCCCGACATCCAGGGAATTGAAACCAAAGATCCTACTTTTGGAATGGATGCTATTTGGGTGAGCGGAAAAAATAAGTCTCAGGCGGAAAAATATGGCCTTTCAGTAATTGAATCGGGAGCGGTAATTACTACCCACCTGATGGAAGTCCTCAAGAAAAATGCTCATAAATTGGTCGACCGCCAAATGGTGAAAAAACTGGTGGATAACATTAAGGAGCAGTCCCCTGCCCTTGTTGAAGAGCTGATACCAGATGGATTAAAAGTCGGTGAAATTCAAAAAGTGTTGAAGCGATTACTGCGTGAGCGTGTCCCTATCAAAGATTTAGTTACGATCCTCGAAACCCTCGCTGACCATTGCCATCAAACTACCAACACAGATGTTCTTACGGAATACTGCCGGGCAGCTTTAGCTGAGACCATCACCCGACAATTCACTAATACTGAGAAAGAAATTACCGTGGTGATGATGGATTCGAGTTTGGAGTCACACCTTATATCCCAGGCCCAACAAGGAACACTGAACGGCAACACCTTGGGTTTAACACCAGACTCTATTGAGAAATTATATAAGAGCGCATCTACCACTTTTGATGGAATGATACGTCAAGGATTTGACCCAATTTTACTGACTTCGCCGGTCTTGCGTTATACTATGTTTGAGTTTTTGGCACCAATTTTGCCAGATATAAATGTGCTGTCGTACAATGACATTAGTCAAGACGTACAGTTTAAAACATACGGCCGCCTAAAGATTGAAGACACGGAAAAAGTGAAACAGGCACCGATCAATTTAGAGCAACCGGTAACACAACCTGAAGAACACGTACTGGCATGATACTGAAGAATATTTTTGGGAAAACGATTGAAGCTGCTAAGAAAACAGCCCAACAAATGTATGGGGATGATTTCTTGGTGATTGAGTCTTCAGAAGGTGATGGAGCCGATAAAAAGGCTCAAATCACAATTTTTTCGGATGGAAAGAAATCTTCCACTCCGCAAACCCCTCCGGCTCAACCCAAACAAAAGGAAGCTCCTGAGGAAGGTGTTTTATTTGAAAGAAGCAGCTCAGAACCCGCTTTACCATCTAGCGGACAAGCAAAGAAGAATAAGCTCGATTCCCTGCGTAAGTTTGCAGAGCAACAGGAATACAGTAACGGTCATCACAATGGGTATACAAATGGCCATACCAACGGTTTCACCAATGGTGCGGTAGAATCGGATGTTGCTGTTGAAGAACAACCAGAGGAAATAAAAGATGCTGAGCCGGAAAAACCTTCCGACTTAATTTATAGCCGTGCACTGGTTCGGCCCGCTAAATCTTTCAAACCAAAAGAAAAAAATGAGGAACAAAAGTCTCCTCATATTCAGGAAGAATTGAAAGAAGAAAAGCCTTCTGGAAACAAATTCATTACCCATTTCAAGCCATCAAAACCGAAACCTAAAGCACAGGCTCCTGCTGTTCAACAAGGAATAGCAGCGCGGCAGAACGAGCGGGAAATTAAAGCCTTACATAAACGCTTTGATAAGCTTGAGGCTTTATTAGATTCAGCGCTTATTTCAGCGAATTTAGACTATGCCTCTCACCCCGCGTTCCAACAGCTGGTACAAACGGGAATTAACACGAGTGTTATTGCAGGTTGGTTTAGTGAAATTATTGAAAAGGGAATAGATCCTTATGATCAAACCGATCTTTTTATGGCCAAGCTTGGAGGTATTATCCGCAAAGCTCTTGGAGATGCACCAACCGAAGATCCACAGAAGTTTATGCTATTTGCCGGCCCATCGGGTGCAGGAAAAACCAGCCTAATCATGAAGTTGAGCCAGCACTCCGACTTTCTCTTTGATAAGAGAGTAGCCGTAATCGCTGTATTTCCTCAGAAAACAACGAACAGTAATGATGAGTACTTCACCATCCTAAAGCCTTTCTGTGCTTCGCGCGAGATTCCGTATTTCGAAGTGAAGTCAAGCCTGGATGTCACGAAACTAGTTGACGAGCTCAACCAATTTGACCATGTATTTATTGATACCCCATCGCTGGATATCGAACAGAATAATTCATTCAGGGACTTCTGGAAAGTTCGCCAAATGCTTTCGCCATTGGCTCCTCTGGAAGTTCACTATGTAGTTAATGCCGCAATGAACCGGTTCTATTTCCGTGATTCATCGGCAACGCACCATCCCCTTCAACCCGATTATGTGGCTATTACGCATCTCGATGAGGTAACCAAATGGGGACCTGTTATTCCATTCCTTCAACAAATGGGGTGCAGCGCAAGATATTTGAGCAAAGGCAATTCGTTGTCGAACAGTTTAAATGAGTTTAACCCGCAGTGGTTTGCACAAAAGGTATTACAAGAAAATTAGAACTATGGAAAAGCCAAACACATTAGAACAACCATTTGTATTTGCTGTTATCAGCGGAAAAGGCGGCGTCGGGAAAAGCATGGCCAGTGTTAACACTGCGACTATGCTGAATCAGCTGGGTTATAAAGTTGCCCTGCTTGATGCTGACCTCGGATTAGCCAATTGTGCTACCCTGCTGAACGAACCAGTAAGCGCAACGGTAAGTAATTGGATTCAGGGGAATTGCGGACTTGATGATTTACCGTATTATTCTTCAGGAATCACCCTGGTAACAGGAGCAAATGAACCGGGTCAAAATCGATTTGATACTGATTTATTCATGGATGCTTTGGATCAGGTAGTAGCTTATCTCAAAGATGATCATGACTTCATTATTATCGACACCCCTGCCGGAGCCGGCGATATGGCTCTTTGGGCACTCGATACTTCAGATGTTGGTGTGTTGGTTTTGGTTGATGAGCCTACAGCTATTTCAGATGTATACCGGCTGTGCAAATATGTGTTCAATATAGACCCTGCTTATCGGTTTGCCAGCATCGTGAATTATGCTGAGAATGAAGAAACGGCTGAAAACACCTACGAGCGTTTCAATACCATACTCACCTATTTCTTACAGAAGAACACCAATTACCTTGGGTTTATCCCTGCGAGCGATCGCATCCGGGAGTCCGTTCAACAGCAAAAGCCATTGATCCATCTTGAGACGGAACCAGAGTTACTTAAAGAATTCGAGTTTATTGCTCAAAACATTATGGCTTATGCTCAACGCGATGAAAAAGCCACTTTAAAAACTGTTTACTAATAAAGGAGAAAACCATGTTACTAAGACTAATAACTGTTATATCACTTATTCTTTTCATGCTTCTGATGATATCCGGAGTCAACATTGAGCTGGCATTATATCGGAGTATCCTGGTTTTTATGATTCTTTTTTCTGTGGTGTACATTTCCATCTTCTTGCTGAATGTTTTGCGGGAGAATGAAGAATCAGGAGGAGTAACTGTTCCAAATAGTGGAAACTCAAAATCCAAGGAGGATAATTAGTCATGGGGAATAAATCACTTCAAGAACTGGTAGAATTATATTGCAAAAACCCTGCAGACGGGCTAAGAAACTCGATTATAAGCAAGTCTATTCCGTTGATTCGTAGTATTATCGGAAAAACGAGCAGGCCGGATCAACCCCTCGCCCATCGTGAAGACCTGGAAAGTGCAGGCATTATTGGGCTGTTACAGGCTTTGGATTCCTACGACTGTGACCGGAATATCCAATTCAATACTTTTGCCTATTACCGCATTCGTGGAAGCATTGTTGATTATCTTCGCAGTATTGATCAGCTCCCACGTAAACAACGCAAAAACTACGGGCAGATTCAGGAAATCATACAGCAGCAAAGTCAGATACTAGGTCGCGAACCTTCTGATGAAGAAATTGCAGCTGAGCTCGCTATGCCTTTAGATGACTATTACAAACTGTTATCAAACGTACAGCAGCGGAACGTACTTTCACTTGATAGTCCGGCTTATGACGAAAGCTCCGGATCTTTCTATGATTTTCATGAAGACCCCAATAGCGAAACACCCGATACCAACCTGGAGAAGAAAGAACGAACTCAAGCTCTACAGCATAAAATCGGGCAGCTCAAAGAACGAGATCGCCTCATCCTGATGCTTTATTATTACGAAGACATGACGATGAGCGAAATCGCTTTGCTCCTGGAACTTACAGAAGCTCGTATTTCGCAGATAGTTGGGAAATTGCTGCTTCAGCTAAAGGCTGATCTCAATAAGGAACAAATGGCTCACGCCAGCTGATACCAGAGTTTTTAGTATATACGCATATCTTTATTGTCATCTTGATCCCAAAGAATTCGGGAAAGTTTAAGTCATCTACTGCTTGCCAATTATTTCTCTTAAAGATCCTTCGGAAGTAACCTGGGATGATTGGAAAAGTTGGCAATAATTTCTCACCTCCCCCAGTAGCATACCTTTATTTAGCAATTCGTAATCCAGCGTGTACCGGTGAAGAGTCTACAAGTTTGGGAAATAGTAATGGACTTGAAGTCGGCTTGTGAAGATTCTTCGAGAGTACCCTCAGAATGACTTTAGGATTATGCTTCATCAAGCAATAATAAGTACAAGAAAAATCGCTTTGCTTATAGCTTATGCTAGATTCTGAAATAAATACTAGATCTAGTTCAGCGGATGATTCAGAATGACTAATCATCAAGAGTGCATCTGTAAAGAGTCTTTGCACTGAATTGCTTACCAAATCTACCTTAGCAACCTTTGCCTTCATAACCCACACTGAAAATTCTAATTTAATTCTGGCATTTTTGTACCGATAATAGAAATACCAACTAATATTTCGGTAATAACTATGCCACTCGTGCCTAAAATAACACGATTTACGAAGCTGCCGGAGCTCCTAAAACACAAACAGGAAGCAGAAGAAAAGCAAAAGAAAGGACGTCAGGACAGACAAGGAAAAGACGACCATCCCCCTTTTCATATCGATGTAGAAGATGAGGTCACGCTAAGCCCGCAGTCTATTTCCGGGTATAAAGTTCACTCCCCTGCAAAAGAGCCGAAGCAGCCAAAAACATCAGATGATAAAAAAGGCGGGCATATTGATTTGCAGGCTTAACAACCTAAATTCTTAAAAAGCCTTTTAGTTTAGAACTGATCCGGCCCTATAACGCCCATCAATTCAGCCACAAAATCAAAGAGATGCTGGAACATCATATCGAAGGCTGTTGGCAAATATGGAAGAGCAAGCATAAGTAGTGCAATCCCTACTCCGAATTTGATGGGTAGAGCAATGAACATCATGTTTGCCTGTGGCATAATTCGGGCAAAAATTGCCAGTGATACATCCAGCAGGAATAAAACAATGATAAAAGGTGAAGCAATTTGCACACCAATCGTAAACAGATATGTGGCTATTTCGAGCATATATGGCCCGGCTAGATGAATTTGGGCTTCATTAACCGGGATCAATTCAAAACTGCGTGCCAGCGCACTTATGTAGATTTTATCGCCATCAATAGAGAGAAAAACAAGCACAGCAACCATGCTAAAAAGATTACTCAATACAGCATTTTGTTGCTGAGTCATGGTGTCGATCATATTGGCAAAACTAAGGCCCGTATTTAAACTAATGAGCATTCCCGCCATTTCGAGTCCGGCAAATACGAGTTGTCCTACTAATCCAAGTGCTACTCCGACTAACACCTCTAAAATAATCGCAGTAAAAATGAATAAGGTCCCATCGCTCGCCGAAACAAAAGCCCCTTCGGCCGGAATTGCGAAGAAAAGAAGAATGGTGGTCGCCATTGCAAAAAACAGCTTAACCTGCTTTGGGAAAGCTACGGCACTGAAAAATGGTCCCGTCATGATTAATGCAGCCACCCGTGTAAATACAAGAAAGACGGATAGAATCATATCGACCGTAAGATCAGCTTCCATGACGTATCCTCCAGGCTTTTAGATGGTTGGCTACCATGAATCTGGGCGATTTTCTATTGGGTGATAGACGGGATGAATTCAAAAATACGGTGCATAAAATCGACCGCAAACTGAAGCATAAACCCGAAAGAGAAAAAGAGAACAACAACCACTACTACCATTTTTGGGATATAACTCAAGGTCATTTCTTGAATGGAAGTTGCTGCCTGAAAAATTGCTATTGCCAAACCCACAAATAGTGCTCCTATCATGGGTGGTGAGCATAAAACAACCACAGCTGTTAACATTTCCTGAAGCCAATAAAGTGCGGTATCTATATTCATTTTCTTCTAATTAAAACTTTCAACGAGCGACTGGACCAGCAGATACCAGCCATCGGTTAATACGAAAACAAGAATTTTGAACGGCAGTGAAACCATTACAGGTGGTAAAAACATAATACCCATAGCCAGCAAGATGGAAGCGACTACCAGATCAATCACCATAAAAGGCAGGTAAATCATAAAGCCAATTTGAAAAGCGATACGGAGTTCACTCAGCACATATGCAGGCACAGCTACGTACAGAGGTAGTGATTCGACATCATCCACTGTTTGAATTTCTGCCATGTCCATGAAATAAAGCAGGTCATTATCTGAGGTCTGGCGGATCATGAATTCTTTAAGAGGAACGGCCGCTGCACTTAGTGCCTCAAACTGAGTCATCTCTTCATTGATGTATGGCTGAATAGCTTCTTCATTTATCTTATCAAAAGTCGGCTTCATGATGAAAATCGTCAGAAATAAAGCCAGCCCAATCAAAACCTGATTTGGGGGTGATTGCTGAGTTCCAAGCCCCATTCTCAAAAAGAAAAAGACCACGATAATCCGGGTAAAACTTGTCATCATAGTGATGAAAGCAGATCCGAAAGACAGAACTGTAATCAGCACTAAAGCCTGAATTGGAAGAGTGAAATCCTCATCCTGGGCATTCCCGCCCCCTACTGAAAGGTCGATTTGGGGAATGGCCTGCACGAACATTGGAGCAGTAACGCTATAAATAGATAATGCCGGTGTCGCTGCTGCCTCAGCTTTTGAAGGGGTCAGCAAGAACATCCCTAGAATCACAAGAATGACTTTAACCGTAAAAATGCGTTTCAAGTTTAAGCTTTTCATCTCAGTTCCTAAACATTTTATACAGTGATTTGAAATCTGCTGAGTCAGCCTTCATCTCAGGAAGTTCATCTACATTCGTTTCGGTCCATTCAGATTTAGCAACACGGTGGAGCAGATTCAGAGAGCCGGCTGTGAGCCCTAAAACCCACACTTCATTATTGACTTCTACAAATTTAAGCTGAGCTCCATGTCCTAAAATATGCTCTCCCATATCTCTGGAGTTTTCAGCAGAAGCATCGGCAGATCCTTTTTTCTTCGACCAAAACCAAACCAGCCCTAAAAGCGACATCATCACGATGAAGGTTGTAAAGGCATTTTGAAACGGACTATCTGCCTCTTCTTTTGAAACTGCAGGTTCAGCTGCGGGTTCACCCTCTGCAACTACGGGTGTTGCTTCTTCTTTCAACAAGCTTTTTTTAAGCCCTTCGGTACGTTCTTGCACTTCCGGATTAGACACTTGTTGCTGGGTAGAAAACTCCATTCGTGAAACTAGAAACATCCAGATAACCAAGAGGGCTACCGAAAACGACAGAACGATTTTGAGCACGTTCTGTGGCTTTTTTGTGGATTGAGACAGAATTTTTTGCAAATCCATTACGACAGCTTAGCTAAGCGTTGGCGGGTTGTAATCAGGTTGGAAATTCGAACGCCGAAGTGTTCGTCAATAACCACTACTTCTCCATGAGCAATACGCTGTCCATTTACCAGGATATCAACCGGCTCACCGGCTAATTTCTCAAGTTCAATAACCGATCCTTTTGCCAGTTGTAGTACTTTTCCGAGTGGCAATTCAATTCGTCCGAGTTCTACAGACACATCCATTTCTACGTCTTTCAACAAATCCATGCTGTTGCCATCACCGTTTTTGATGGCAGGAGTAGTCTCGTCAAAATCTTCAAATTCGATATAACGCCCGGAAATTACTTCTTGCGGAGTACCAATCTTTTCCATCTGCTCAGAGTTTTTCTCCTCAAAGCCTGACTCGTCCTTAACCTCCTCCTCAATTTCTTCTTCCGGTTCTTCTTTAACCAAAACCGCTTCAGGGTTTCCAAAAAGAGCCGCAGCTTTAATTTTGTCATCAGAAAGGCCTTCAACTTCCATTAGTCCAAAGAAGTATTCGGTATGACTTAATTTCTCCTCAAGATGCTTCAGCGTTAAGACCTCCATCTCCAGAAGATCCAGCTCAAAACCGTCTTCTGTCATTTTCTTCGAAAGCGTTGTTGAAAGCTCTGAAGAAAATTTCTTTAACAGATCTTTGGTCACTTCATTGAAGGAGCTTTCATCAATACCCAGCATGATGCTCGAGAGGATCGCGAACCAGTGCTTATCCAGAATACAAATCACATCTGAGTTACTTACTTCATCTCTTGTAAGAATAAAGATATCGTCTTTATCCATGCTTTCTAGAAAAGCCCCGGTTTCAACGGTTTCAAAAGAAGTAATCTCGATTTTGGTTTCCTCCAGCAGTACAGAAGTTAGATACTTCTCTATTTCCGGGAGGTAGTTGGTTAGTTGTTCTTGATAGTTTTTCATAGTTATACCAGTTCCTGTTCGTTAATTTCTTCGAGGAGTTCAAAAATTTTGACAGCACGACGCCCTTGGATCACTCCGGGATAAGCCGCCATTTTAGTTACGCCGTTAATGCGTACGTCTAGAGGTTTGTCGGATTTTTGTTTTAGAGGGATTGTGTCGCCCTCTTTCAAATTCATGATCTCATCCAGTGTCAAACTTGTTGTCCCCAACAAAGACTGAATAAGTACTTTTGCCTTCCGGATGGTGCGTTGGTAGGCTTCCATTTCTTCTTCGGAAAGGCGCTCTTTAGAAGAGTTCATTCCTTTCCTCATAATGGTGTCGTTCATAGCTTTTTTTAGGAAGCTGTACGAATATGAAACCATCAACTCCAGTTTTTCTTCCCCCAGATCAACCAAAAACTTCACAACTATATTGGGGTCAACCGAGGTGAGATGGAGGTTCTCTGGTTTGCTTTGATAAGTACTGGAATCAATTTTGATATCCACGTAAGGCTCCCATGCCATCGTAATTTCATTATTGATCGTTGACATGATCCGGGAAATAATTTTTTCCTCAATAACCGTCAGAACCCTTCTCTCTGATATTTCTCTGTCGGTTCCACCACTTTGCCTTGTAATCAGGTGAATACAAAACTCGGGAGGTAATACCACAATTATCTCCCCGCCCAGGCTATCAACCGATAGTGTGTAAATAGTACTTGGGCTCTTTATTCCCTGTATAAATTCGGTTGAAGAAAGCTGATCAACCTTCTGAAGAGATACATCAACTTTGTAGCGAAGTGAAGAAGAAAATATACGCCCCAAGTTTCTGGAGAAAACATCATGAATAGTATGGAGCGAAGTCATTATCTCCTTACTAAACAGCTTCGGTTGTTTGAAGTCGTACGATTCTACATATTTAACATTTCCCAAATTTGGCTTGGGTAGCATCGCTTCCATAAAAATTTCCGTTCTTGGTTTACGATCATTGCATTACATATTTCGTGAAATACAAATTGCGTACCGAACGGACTCCGATGGAAGAATTAATTACTCCGGAAAGTTCTCTCCTTATTTCTTGCCGGTCCGAAACCTGAGTAAGTTGCCCAACAGTTCTGGATGAAAGTGCCTCAATAAGCTCCTGCTTGACCTTCATGATGTTGTTTTCAAGAAGTGCAATATGGTCCTTATCGTCTAATTCAAGGCTTATTTCCACTAATAAATATCTTTTACCATAAGTTTCAGCAGGATTTACTACGAGCTCTTCCATAAGATAAGTCCCATAATCAGACGGACTTTTCTCATTCATTTTTGCATATACATCGGGATAATATTTATCCACAATTTGGTAAGCGAGAAATCCCTGGCCAACCAAAACCAAAAGAAGAAGGAAATATTTTCCAATCTTCAGAAATTTTGGCCCACCTGCTCTTTTCTTTTTGGGCTTTACTTCTTTGGAGTCTTTATTTTTATCTGCAGCCATGATGGTACATCTTAAAATGTTGAGCTGTTAGTTGTTGGAACGTCATCTTCTAATGTCTGAATGGGGTTAATATCATCCTGAATAATCAGGTCCCGTAAATAAATTTCTACCCTTCGGTTTTTTCTTCTTCCTTCCACGGTTTCGTTGGTTTCTACAGGGTGATATTCACCAAAACTAGTTGCCTTAAACCGCTGAGGATCTACGTTCGCACTTTCCTGCAAAAACTCAACAACTGACACTGAACGCCCTGCCCCCAAATGCCAATTGGTTTTGTAGTAGGAATCCCGGGCAATCGGCACGTTGTCTGTGTGACCCTGCACCTCAATTTCTTCTACTTTATTATCAATCATTCCTGCTACCTGTTTCAAAATGTCTTTGGCATTGGGCAACAGTTCCGAAGAACCACTTTCAAAAGTCAGGGAATCACTCAGCGTAATTTTTATCCCGTCTGAAATCATTTTCACCTCCACCTCGTCAGTCAAATCGTTCTCCTCGAGGAAGTCAGCAAAAGATTGCCACCGTTCGAGCTGTTCTTCTACCAATTCCTGCATCTCTTCAGGATCTACCTGGTTATTGATGGTTTCAGTCATAGCCGTAGCCTCGGGTAAAAAGCCGGCGTCGTTCTGGAAATACTGCAGAAAACTATTGAACGCTTTTTCCTCTACTCCCGAAGTCATCGTATACAGGAGCACAAAAAACGTCAGAATCAGCGTAACCAGGTCGCTGTACGTGACTAACCAGTCTTGAGAATTTCCGTCAGATTTTCCCATTCTTTATCCTGTTGTTCGATCCAAAGTTTGTAGAACTTCTCGTCGCGTGTTTTAATGATTTTCAATTCCTCGTGATGCTTCACATACTCAGCCCGGCTGTGCGGATCAATATGAATCAGCATCTTCTTTTCCATGATGCGCGGATTTTCGCCCGCCACAATTGAAAGAATCCCCACTCTGAACATCCGTTTTCGGTTCAGATCAATTTCACTTAAATAGTCCAGCTTGGCAGCCAGTGGTCCTAAAATCATATTTGAAAACATACTGCCGTAGAGGGTTGTTAACAGCGCTACTGCCATCCCGGCTCCCAATGTTTCCGGATCGGAAATATTTTGAAGCATCAATACCAATCCCACAATCGTCCCGATCATCCCAAAAGCCGGGCCATAAGAGGACATCGAGTTAAGCACACCAATGGATATCTCAACTTCACGTTCCCAGCCTTTTATCTCGTCAGTCAGAATACTGTCTAAACTTTCATCCTTGAATCCATCAACGGCTAACTGCAGCCCATTTTTTAAATACTGATCCTTGAGGTGACTAATATCATTATCCAGAATAAGCAAACCACCGGTTCGCACACGCCGGGCAAACATCCCAATGAGCTCCATATCGGTACGGAGGTCAATCGATTTCACTTTCATAAGGTCCATTGTGGTAGAGAAACTGATCTTGATATCCGCAAAACTGAAACTGATCATAGTGGCTGAGATAGCCCCTCCAACTACAATCATCAGCGATGAGAAACTTAGAAAGATGAGTATACTTCCCTCTAGCATGATTGATCCAATCACGAGAGTGAAGCCTAAAATAAATCCTATGATGGTTGAGCGATCTAACATAATTCCTTTATCGGTACATCAATAAAATTCTTAAGGGGATATCCCCATTTTTTATTCAGAACTGGTTCAGATGTTGTATAGCATCTGTTATTAGTTAGTATCGACCATTTTGGAAATTTCATAAGCAAAAAAAGCCCTGCCCCAACAATAATTTTTTTAATTGCTGAGCACAGGGCTTAACTAACCTATGTATGTATTAAGTAGTTTTTAGCTGCTAGTTACTATTATCGCTTGAGGTTCACAGCTTCAGTTAACATTTCGTCTGAAGTGGTAATCACTCGTGCGTTAGACTGATAGGCTCGCTGAGAAGTAATCATATTGGTGAATTCTTTTGCAAGATCAACGTTTGACCCTTCTAAGTTACCAGCATTAATTGCTGTTCCAGCAAAGCTGTCGGCTGTGTTCACGAACATTTCACCTGCTGCTGAAGTAGCTCTGTACATACCGCCACCAATCATTTCTAATCCGTTTTGGTTTTGAACCTGAGCAAGTGCCAACTGAGCCAATACCATACTGTTTCCGTTGTCATAGATTCCCTGAACCTGACCGGCACCATCAATAGCAACATCGATAAGCTGCCCCTGAGTGTAACCATCCTGACTGATTACTTTGGCGGAGTTTGATCCCGCATATTGAGTAAATCGAGTTCCATTTGTGGAATCTCCAAGTTCTACGGAGAAGCTGGTTGTACTTGCTCCCTGCCCTGGCTCAAAGGTTAGGTTCAGTAAGTCGCCGGAGGAAAGCTGTCCAAGTTCATCAAACTGTACCGTTCCTGTTGCACCATTTGTGATGGTCTCACCGTCCAGGAATCGTGCGTCATACTGCCACTCATTTGTTCCTGACTGAGTAAACTCGAGGAGCAGAGAATGAGCTTTCCCAAGGTCATCATAAACCGTGGTGCTCATTGTTTGTTTGTTGGTCTGCCCTTCTTGTGAAATTTGCATTCCCGGAAAGTTCATATCTCCGGTCCCTGTAACAGACACTGCAGAAATATCCAGCTCGCTATCTCCCATAGCAGCAGAACGAAGGTTCAGCACACCATCAATAAGTGTTAGTTCACCCTCTGAAGCTGTTAAACCTGAGTTGAAACTGTTAACCATGTCGCCCAAAGTATCACCAGCGGCGTATGTATGCGTGATGGTTGATGCAGTGCCATCATTCAATGTCACGTCAAAAGAAATCACATCACCGTTTGCGAGACCGGTTAAGGTTTGACTTAAATCATTAATTGGGGTGCTTGCACTTGCATTATCTCCGCTGGTTGTTGTGAAACCACTTTGAGACTGAAGTACTTTGCTGGTGCTTGTACTCGCATTCAAGTTACCTGCTAATGTTACCATCTCAGTTTGTTTTGGAGGCAGTGCATTTTCAAAGTCGATACGGATGCTTTCAGCCGTTCCCCCGCCTAAAATATTACCGGCACTGTCAGCTATATAACCCTGTACATTTCGTCCAGTTTGATCAACCAGGTTTCCATTCTTATTGAAAACGAAGTTTCCAGCACGGGTCATCAAATTCTCACCGCCATCCGAAACCATAAAGTATCCTTCACCTTCGATAGCAAGGTCGGTAGAACGGCCGGTACTTTGCATAGCACCTTGGCTAAAATCACGGCTAATGGAAGACACACGGACTCCCAAACCAACCTGATTACTAAGCTGAGGTGCATTATCTCCGCCTCCGCCTGAACGACCTAAACGCTCGCTCATCATTTCAGCAAAAGTCACTGATGATGATTTATAACCTGCTGTTTCAACATTGGCAATGTTGTTACCAATGACGTCCATTTTGGTTTGAAAAGCTCTCAAACCACTGACACCTGAGTTTAAAGATTTAACTAATGACATAAGTTTCTCCTGTTGTTTAAAAATTGCAGCCTTTAGTACTGCCGGGCGGTGCTACTTTGTGCCCTTTTTGTTTTGTTAAAATGGTTGTTTTAAAAAATCCCTGTACCTACTTCTTCTACATCTCCGATAGGTATTTCTACATTATTGACCGACAGATAAACCCCTTCTGAGGTGTACCGTACCCGATCCGCAATTCCTTCGATAAACACCAGAGAACCTACCGGATTATCGCCGTTTGCTGCTTGTACTTCTACTGTATATTCACCTTCGCCCATACGGTCGCCAGCTGAATTCTTTCCATCCCACGTCCAGTTATGATCTCCGGTTGAAAGACCTTTGATAGACTCGCGGCGGACCTCTGATCCACTCGCGTCACGAATAATTACTTCTACATTATCAGCTGAGTTATTAAGCTCGAACTGAATTTCAGAATTGCCGGTGGCATCTAAATGAATTTGGTTACTCAGTGCTTTAACCTGCTTGCCCGTCAATGAAGCCGCCATCGAATTTGTAAGGCTGGCACTCATCATGTCCTGACTGCTTTGCAGAACTTTGAGCCCGTCATTCACTCCAATAAGTTGTTCCACAGAGTTGAACTGAGCGAGCTGTGAAGCAAACTCCGCCCCATCCATAGGATTTATGGGATCCTGATTTCGCATCTGGGCTACCAGCAAGTGCAAAAATTCCTGTTGACCTAGCTGACTCTTTTTTGAGACGCTCTGCTGCCCAAAGGCTGCATTTGCTTGTGAAGCTATGTTATTTACATCCATGGTCTTGTTCCTTTATGCTGTCCATTCCATTTGGTTATACCCAAACCGGCGGACTGATTTCTGTATCTTAGATTCATTGTCTTTTGGGGAATTCATCATAGAATTCATACCCCTTGTACTGCTATTTCCTTTTTTCCCGGATGATGAAGGATCACCAAAGAAACCTGCCAGTTCCTGCCCTTCTTCTCCACCATCAAACTGTAAGTTTACATCGATCTGACAATCCTGCTGCAGATACTCCTTAATTTCTTTTTCATATTGCTGCATCAGGCGGGTAAGCTCTACATTTGATGAAGCCAATTTCACCTGAATCACACCATCTACTTCCCGTGTCGATAGCTGAATACTGTTGCCATCTTCCAGCTCAAAACTGTGTTTCTGCCAAGTTTCAGGCATTGCTTTGCCAGCCGAAACGGTTTTCTGTACAGCCTGAGACAACCCGGGCATCACTAATCTTTTAATGGTAAAGTTTGAAATAGGCATTTCACCTAACCTCATGAACTGCATGGCCGAAGCTTCTTTTTGATCTGGAAGTTCGGTGGATTCTTTCAAATTATTCTTGATCAGCAGTTCCTGTTCTTCGCTAAGCATTCCCGCTGAACTGCCTTTTACTTTGGCATTCAGAAAATCCGCTGCTGTTTCAAATCTCGAGAGAGAAGCCGTGGTGAGTTCTGACTGTGTAGTATTTGTCACCAGTTCAAGCCTTTCAGTGTTCAATTCTTGTCTGGCAGAGAATGAATAAATTTGTCGGAATTTTTTCTCCTGAAGTTCTTCCACCTTCTTGGTTTGAATCTCTTGAACAGCGTCAATATTCTTTGTCACTTCAGTGGCCTGTTCAGAAATCACTTTACCCACTAAAGGCACATCTGTTTTAGATCCTGAAGGCTGATCATTTCTGACTTGTTCTGTTTTTAATGACTGCTCCCCAACCTGTTTTTCTATCTTAGGTTGATTGTCTTTTTGAAGAACATCACCCACTGTTCTTTGTTCGGTAGAAGTCCTTTCAGCCTCAGCTGCTTTAGCTTTTTCAAGGATTTCATCGGCTGAAACCTCTTCCTGAATCTCAGTCTTTGCTTTGGCTGGTGCAGACTGATTTTTCAATTCCTCAGCCTCAATTGGCACCTCTATTTCGCTTTTGATCTTAACGGAACCTGACACCTCTTTTGATTCGGATTCAATAGGTAATTCAGAACTTGAAGGATTCGAGGTTTCAGTCTTTATTGCAGACTTTAACCCTTCTTTAGCAGTATCAGAACCGACCTCATAGTTAGGTAATTTTTTTACCTGGAGTTCCTGCTCTGCTTTTTTTTCACCTTCAAGCCCTGTTTTAACTACCTTATTTCCCTCTTGAGCTATCTCTTCTTGTTTTACAATAGGTTCTTTTGAAACTGATTCACTTTTCATTTCCGAATCGGAAAATGCAGGCTGAGTATTTACTTCCTCTAGAACTGCTTCTTCAGGATTCTCTTGGGCATCAGTACTGATCTCCTGACCAACATTCTTTTGCTCGGCCTGTTGGCTCACTACAGCTTCCTGAACAACTGCTTGTTCTTTTTGCTGTTCATCCTTAGAAAGACCTTCACCAAATGCGTCTTTGCTGTCTTCCTCTTTCTTAGTAAAGTCTTGAATAGAGTTCAATATCGAACCGAAAATCCCTTTCGCATTTTGATCCTCAGCTGTATTTCCTTTGGTGATATTTACACCCAAACCAGCCTGCTTATTCTCTGAAGATGACATCATCTGCTTTATCATAGCATAATCTCCGTCATCAGTTTTGCAGCTTTATCAGAACTCAGAGATCTCAGTATTTTCTCTCGCTGAATGGTTCCGCCGCCTGTATATAATCGTACCAGTTGCTCGCTCGTCATCTTATCAAGTATTGGAGCTAAATCGTCTTCTTCCAGATTCAATAGACTTTTAATACGCTGAGCAAATTCTTCCGAAGTTAATCCAGCTACTTCTTCTGGCTCCTCTTCTTCAATCTCTGCTTTTTCTTTTTTAAGAGTTTGTATCTGAATGATGAGGGAGTCGATAAATGCATGAAGGTTTTTGTTTTCTTCCTTAAGGAACTCTGGTGAGTTGTAGTCAACGGTATCAACCGCTACAACCAAAGAATCCATCGTTTCCATTGAATCAGCTACTACCGTCATTGTATCAATATCGCTGGAAGCTTGTGAAGTCATCGCATCGAATTCAGCATTCAGTTTTTCTTCCTGCGTCTCCACTATATCCTGATACGTTTCTTTGTTGATGTATGGATAGAGGAAAAACATGGCCACGACCATAATGATCAAGGGGACTACAATAAATCCGGCAATTTTTATGATTAATCCTTTATTCATTGGTTAACGGCTAAATGATTGGGTTGCAATTTCATCCATGAACTTCTGCTCATTTTTAGCAGCCTGTTCAGAGAACAAGCCTTTTTCAAATTCTTTTACCTTCTCAAGGATATGCAGCTTCTTGTGTGCTGAGGCTAACTTTTCACGCTCTTCTGATACCGTGATATCAGCTTGAACTAATTCTTTATTCAGTTTCTCCATCTTTTGATGAACTTGTTCCAGGTGCATAGATCGCTGGCGGATTAAATGGATAGACGCTGCGGTCTGCTCTTCAGAATCATTCAAGAACTGCTTAAGCTTTCCCTGAACTTCGTTTTGCAAGTCACTGATCTTTTGCTTCTTTGAAACCTGTTCAGCCAGCTTCTGCTTCTGAATTTTTTCCTGGTGCTCGCGAACTTTAAGAACTGGTGCAAGAGAGAATTTGAACTTCATAAATATCTTCCGTGATTTTTATTCAACAATTTTCTTTAGCGTTTCCCAGAGATCATCACTGAAATCCGTTTCGTTTAAGTCCTGTATCAAAAATGATTCCAAACCCGGATGTTTTTTTATGGATTCATCAATTTTTGGATTCGAGCCTTTCACATAAGCTCCAATATTGATCAAATCTTCGGCCTCTCGATAGGTAGCTAAAAGCTCCCGGGCTTTCATCGCAATTTGGCGCTGTTCGTTAGTTACAATCTTCGTCATCACCCTCGAAATACTTTCCAAAATATCGATAGCCGGATAATGGTTTTTATGGGCTAAACGGCGTGAAAGCACGATATGACCGTCTAAAATCGATCTTACAGCATCTGCAATTGGCTCGTTCATATCGTCATTATCTACCAATACCGTGTACAATCCAGTGATGCTTCCCTTGTGTGTTTTACCAGGTCTTTCAAGTAGTTTTGGGAGGATGGTGAACACACTTGGAGTGTACCCTTTGGTTGTTGGTGGTTCCCCCGATGCCAACCCAATTTCTCTCTGAGCCATGGCAACACGGGTAACAGAATCCATCATCAAGAGGACATTTTTTCCTTGGTCGCGGAAATATTCTGCAATCGCGGTAGCGGTAAATGCTCCTTTTACTCGGCTCATCGCTGCACTGTCGGAAGTAGCAGCCACAACTATGGATCGGGCAAGTCCTTCCTCACCCAGAGTGTCATGAATAAATTCCTGAACCTCACGACCACGCTCACCAATCAAAGCAATCACATTAATGTCAGCGGAAGAATGCTTGGCAATCATTCCCATTAAGACTGATTTACCCACACCCGAACCCGCAAACAGACCAATTCGCTGCCCGGTACCTACTGTATTTAAGGCGTCCAAAGCGCGAATTCCGGTAAACATAATATCATCAATAGGTGCACGATCTAAAGGCGCCGGAGGATCGTTATGAACGGGCATTTGTCCGGTTACACGAATAGGGCCTTTTCCGTCAATTGCTTCCGCATTGGTATCTACTACGCGACCCAACATTTCGAAACCAACCGGCACGTTCAAAGATTGACCTAGCGATTCTACTTTGCAGCCGGCTTTCATTCCCACTACCCTGTCGTAAGGCATTAGCAGTGTGCGGCCTTCTTTCAAGCCAACCACCTCTGCTTGTACTATTTTACCCGTCACCGTGTGGATACCGTAAACTTCACCAACACAAGCCTCCAGACCAGAGCATTCTACAATAGTCCCGATTATAGTAGAGACTTTTCCATAGCGTTTTACCCGTGAGAATTCACCACTCAACTTGGTTTTAATAGAGCGGTAGTGGTTTTCTAAAGTGGGTAGGGTTGTTATTTCCATGATGGAAGGGCTAGCTCTTTTCTAAAATCTTGTAACAGTCCCTGGAAGCTATGCACCAAGGTTTCTTCATTAGACTCGAGGATAAATTCACCCGGCAGGCATTCTTCTGAAGTCTGAATATTGAGCGTCAGGCTTTTCGAAAAGTCTTCTTTCAATTCTTTAGCCCATTCCATATCACTTTCTGAAACATTGAGTACGGGCTTAGATTGCTCATCCATTTTTTGAAGAAGAGATCCCACTTTTTCATCCAGAGTTTTACGGATAGCTGGATTTTCGACCGGAATTCCAAGAATGGCTTCCGAAATTTCAAAAACCAAATCCATCAATCCCGGCTCTAATGATTCCTGACGTTTCTGCCATTCCAGTTGAGCAGCATCAAGTGCTTCGCGAATAGCAGCAAACTTTACATCAAACTCAGAACGAGCTTCTTCTACGCCCTCAGCGCGGCCTGTATCAAATCCTTCAGCGTAAGCTTCAGCGCGAACCTGTTCGATTTTTCTTCTCCACTTGGCATCTCTTTCATCAAGTAACTCATTAACATCTGCTGATTCTTCGGGGTACTCATCGGTTTCCTCTAGTGTGTTATTCTCATTAAATATCATTTGGTAATTCAGGCGGGTACTGCCTTCATCAAACCAGTTAATTTGATTGTTTTGTAAGACCTTCTGATTTCTCATCGCTTACTCAACTACCTCTTCTTCGTCCATCTTACGGGTTGAAATCTGACCGTCTTCTTCCAGCTCTTTGATCTTCTTAATAATACGCTGCTGTGCTTCTTTCACATCCTTCAGCGGTACAGGACCAAGTGCATCCATATCTTCTCGAAGCATATCTGCGGCTCGGTTCGACATGTTTTTAAGGAATTTGTTGGCCAGTGCTTCTTCCACTCCTTTAAGTCCCATAACCATATCGGCTTTCTCCATTTCGTTGATGATAAGCTGAACGGTACGGTCGTCGAAGTGCAGGATATCTTCGAATAGGAACATTTGCTCCTTAATATCGCTTGCCATCTGCTCGTCTCTTTCCTTGATGTTATCAAGAACATGACGCTCCACGGTGATATCAGATCCGTTAAGAATCTGAGCCACAATATTAGTTCCGCTTTTAACACGGTCTCCAATAGTATCCATGCCGCCCATGTGCTCCTGAATCACTTCTTCAATTTCATCAATGACTTCAGAGGAAATTTTATCCATACTCGCTAGGCGGTACACGATCTCGGTTTGAAGTTCTTTATTGAGGTATCCTAAAATCTCAGCCGATTTTTCAACATGGAGTTGTGAGAAAATCAGGGCAGCTACCTGCGGGTGTTCGTTTTGAATAAAGGATGCTATTTGTGTGATCTTTGTCTGCTGGAATTCATCGAATACCGAACTACCAGATTGTGCCTTCAACCGCTTCAACATCTTCTCAGAATTTGCACTGTCTCCCAATTCCGATAAGAGATCTTTAGCAGCATCAACACCACCTTTAAGCATATACTCCTTCACTTCCATCAAGGTGTAGAATTCCTGTAGAATGGCATCTACAATTTCACTCTTTACATCTTTAATCTTCGCTAATTCCAGCGTTATCTTTTCGATTTCTTTTTCATTCAACGACTTCATCATACTTGCAGCCGTTCGGGTTCCGATACTCATGATAAATACCGCCGCCTTCTGGGGACCCGTTAAATCTGAGATATCTTCAATAACGCCGGGTTTCTTTGTCTTAATTGCTGTCGCAGCCATAGTTCTAGGTTATTATTCTTCGGATGATATCATTGCCCGCATCACTTGTGCGGCTTCTGCTGGTTTCAATTCCACAAAGTTCACAATCTCTTCTTTGTTGTATTTCTTCTGTGGTAGCTGTTTGTTTTCTCCCGATCCCTCAGGCAGCTCTCCACCCTCAGTTCCAGCTCCATCTAGTTGATTAGAGGCACTACTTTGCCCAGGCAGAGCATTTTTCTCAGGAGTACCTTCAATTTGGTCACCACTTTCGAACGTGCTTACAGTCTTCATACCATCAACACCGTTTTTCTTCTTGATGCTATTGATCAACAGAATGATCACGATAAAGGTGATACCGATTAATGACCATCGCAGTATGTCGAATTTCAGTGCAGGTTGACCGCTGAAGAAATCGGCATCATCAATAGGATGCTTATCAAAAAATTCAACCTGTTTTACTGTAAGCTGATCGCCCCGGTCGTCCTGAATACCCAAAGCGACTTTAACTACTTCCTTGAATTCCTCTACTTCAACTTCTGAGTAAGGCTCGCTTATTACTACGTCCTCACCATCTTCATTTTTATCGATTCGCTGCTTATAGTTCATCAACACTGAGGCAGAAACGAGCTTTAACTCGCCTTGTGTCTTTTCAAAAACTTCTCGAGTTCGGTTTACCTCATAGTTTCTGGTTTGCACGGTCGAGCCATTATCATTACTTGCCACTACAACCGAGCCAGCCTGTTGGTTGACTGTTCGCTGGTTTGCAGGTATAGGCTCCATCACCTCATCGTTATTCGTCTCTTCCCTTTTCTCTTCTGATATGATCGTTCGGCTATCAGGGTCAATTAAGTCTGATTCTCTAACAAGCCTGTCGAAGTCGTGTTCTACCGAAACTCTAAGGATGCTGTTACCGGCTCCTAATACACGGTCAAGCATGGACTGACCACGTTCCGTCAAATAAGCTTCTGTCTTTTGGCGAAGCTGCATTTGTGTGGATCCAAAAGAAAATTCAGAGTCATAATCGATCTCATCAGTCAGGCGATTTCCGGCCTGATCCAGTACCGTTACATTTCCGGATTCAAGCCCTTCTACCGAACCTGCAATAAGTGCTGTAATTCCTTCAATCTGCTCTGGCTTTAGAGCTTGCCCCTTCTTCAAGTTCAAAATAACTGAACCGGAAGCCTCAATAGAAGTTTCTTCAAAAGGAGATCGCTCCGGGAGAACCAAGTGGATACGTGAAAATTCAACCTGTTCAAGGCTATTTATAGAACGGGCTAATTCTCCTTCAAGAGCTCGCTTTTTGTTAACCTGCTGCATAAAGTCGGTCATACCCAGCGCGTTGGTATCAAAAAGCTCATAGCCTTTTACATCCGATAGTCCGCCACTTGTTTGGGCAAGATCCAGACGCAACTCATGAACTTTATCGCTTGCTACATAGATTGCTTTACCGCCTTCCTGTAGTTCATAGTTAATGCCCCGATTGTTAAGTTCGGTAACAATTTCCTGGGCCACTTCAGCCTGCAAAGAACCAAAAAGCAATACCTTTTCTTCTTGCTGAGACCAGTAAAAAAGCCCGCCAATAATGGTAAGAACCACCAGCATCAAGCCCACAAACATTGCGCGCTGTGCGTTACTTAACGGACCAAAAAATTCTTGAAAACTTTCTAAATAATTATTCATTTATGCAGGTCCTTTATATTTGCATTCTGCTAATTTCATTGTAAGTCTCGATCGCTTTGTTCCGCACTTCAATCATCATCTGGAAACTCAACTGGGCCTTTTGCATGGAGATCATGACGTCGTGCACGTTTTCAGTTTTTCCGGATATATAATCTTGCATATTCTGCTCAGAGGCTTTCATTGTATTATCTACTCCGCTGATAGCATCACTGAGCATATCGGCAAAGGAGTTTTCTATACCATCAATTTCGATTTCGTAATGCTTTGGCTTTACCTCAATATCCTGGGGGAATTGTAAGCCACTAAGTTCTACTGGTGTTGCCATGATCTACTATTCTTATGAGTTCGTTAAATTCTTGTATCTATATTGGAGCCACGCGAAAACTGATGCTGATTCATTTTCCCATCTACAGAGTAAAGTGTCATCGCTTTATCAGAAGTGAATTTCTCCTTAATCAAAGAAGATTCATCCTGAGTCAGCTTCGGGAGATCGTTTGAACCCGCTGCTTCCCGCAACGAGCTGCTTCGGTTTACCTGTCCGGTTTGTTGTTGGGTGTATATAGAATTGATGCTATTCATGGATTAAATCTCTAGTGCTCGTTTAATAATTTCTTTTTCTGCTTCAATGCTGCTTAGGTTCGCCTCATATAACCGGTTGGCACTAACCATTTCGGTCATTTCACGAACCATATCTATATCCGGATATTGAACCATTCCATTTTCATCCGCATCTGGATGCTGGGGATCGTATTCGTATCTAAAACTCTCCCGCTCCGCAACTTGGAATGATGGGCCAAGTCCGATGTTTTTTCCTCCAGAGCCCGGGCCGTTTAAATCAGTACTCATGTGCTGTGGATTTGTCACGTTCAGTGAAGAAACGCTGTTCGACAACACATCTAAAAATTGTTCTTGTTGCGGGCCTAAAGTTTGCACTCGTTTTGGCCGATAAACAGCATCAGACCCTTTGGGTGCTGATGTTTGCGCATTAGCGATATTTTGTGAAGCAACCGCAATACGTTCGCGCTGTAAAGCAAGACCTTGCGCTGCTGTTTGAAAAGTTGAAGAAAGTCTGTCAGGTAGCATAAGATTCAGTTTTATCTGTTAATTCCGGTAATTCCAGATCTCAGAAGGTTAAAATGATGGCGAAGGGATCGGGCAACCAGTTGCACCCGGATTTGTGTATCAGCCATTTCTATCATTTCATCCTCGAGCACAACGTTTTGCTCTGTATTCACAATGGAGCCGGATACATCTTTCATGCCTCGTACTCCATTGATCTGCTGGGCCTGCTGAAGTTCATCTTCAAAAACAACTTCATGCCTTTTATATCCGGGAGTATCAGCATTGGCAATATTGGAGGCCGTGATTTTCTGACGAAGTGAATAAGCATCCATCGCCTGACCTAACATTTTACTGTGATTACTATCTATAAAGTTCATTGAAAATTTTCTTTTGTTTACAAAATCACTTGCTCCGTTAAAAGCAATTGGTATGCCATCACTCAATTTCTTTAAAAATTGAAAGCAGAAAGCGATTTAGAAGGAACTATACAGATGGTTGGGAGTAGAAATGACCGCTTGAAGGCAAATTTTTCCGTCTGCATCTCTTTTCTTAAGAAGTTCAGATAAGCGCTGATAATTTTTTTATCACATTAACCCAAGTAAGATTTTACAGTTACATGAAACTTAACCTCAGTTCAACAAATTACGTAACCCAAGAAGATGCTTTTAATACCCATGATGGTTACTATTGTAAAATACCAGAGCATTCACTGATGAAGATCATCCAGGCGCTACATAAAGACAGTATCAACTCTCCTGTTATAGTTTTAGACAGCCATAACAGACGAATTTGTTATGCAAATGAAACAGCTAGGACTTACTTCAAGAACCCAAAACTTGTAGGTGAAGCTTTTGATGATATTATTGAGGTTGTTGCTAAAGATTTTTCAGAACTGCCATTAACTTTTCTAAACTCCCGTTGGTTTTCCCTTACTGAAAAGAATTTTGAGTGGGAAGAAAACAGCTACATTTTGGTAGAGTTCAAAGAACCTAAACACTTTCCTGGTACGGAGACTTTAGAATCTTGGAAAAATATGATTGCCGTCATGCTCCACCGATTTCGCTCCCCACTAACGGGTATGTCCGGTTACTTGGAACTTCTGGAAGATCATATAGAGGGTGATACTCCACAAAAGTATATAGACTCTATTGAAAACGGCATGAATCACCTTTATGATATGATGGATGACCTTGAGGTGTTGTATCATATTCCCACAAAAGCTGATGAAAAGGAATCTCAGTCTGCAGGGTTGAGTTCTATTGTAGACCAAATCAAAACCACTTACGCTGAAGGCGTTCGAACGCGCATTACTTATTCAAGTTCAACTCAAGAGACTGAATTTGCCTGTGGTGCTAAAAACCTGAAACAGATTTTGTCGCTCCTTGTTCAAAATGGAATCGACCACACTCCCAAAGGTGAAGAAATTGCTATAAAAGCTGAATCTAACAGGGTCATTACAGTGACCACCAATGGTGCAGTTATACAGGATGAAATAGCGAAAAACCTGTTTAACCCATTTGTCACAACCACAGCAAATAACCTGGGTATTGGATTAACACTGGCGCTTCTTTACACAAAACAGTTTGATGGCATAATTTTTCTTTCAGAAAACGACCTGGGGAAAGGAGTACAATTTTGCATTTGCTTCCCTGACTAGAAAAAACTTCCGTTCAAAGAATTTAAAAGCAGGTGAAAGTCACATTTTACCTGCTTTTTTTGTTTTCCCATCCCTCCCGGAAAGTAAAACTTATGTTCATCGGCAAATTGACGATAAGTACAAATAGCTTTACTCAAGTCAATTCACATAACTATTACCAACAAGAATTATGATAACTGAAGAGATACCCGTCAAAAAAATTAAGGACGCAAAAAAGCCCATTCCTATTAATCAGGAAAGTCCGTTTAAATATGAGGAGCTATTCTTCTCGGTTACCGATCATAAATCAAATATCACTTTTGCGAATGAAGTATTTGTACGAATTAGCAAATATGAGCAAGAAGATGTGATTGGCCAACTGCATAAGTTGGTACGGCATCCTGATATGCCGCGTGCTGTCTTTAATATTTTTTGGGATTTTCTGAAAGCCAACAAACCCGTTGCTGCCTATGTAAAGAATATGGCTAAAGATGGCTCCTATTACTGGGTAATGGCTTTAGCATTTCCTTGTGAAAGCGGGTATCTGTCTGTGAGGCTAAAACCCGGCAGTGAATTGTTTGAAAAGGTCAAAGATTGTTATGCCAAAACACTTCAGTTTGAGAAGAAAAAAGAGCGCGATTCGGGTGACAAGAAATTAGCCATGCATGAAGCTCAGGCCTACTTACTTAATCTTTTACAAGAAGAAGGCTTTGATGACTACGAAGAGTTTATGTGGAATGCTCTTCAAAGTGAAATGACCAACCGTGAAGAGACTTTAAATAAGAATTCTGTTTCTACTCATAATAATCTTGATAAGAACGTCATCCCTCCTGTGTTGGTAAAAGTAGAGCGATTGTTGAATGAGCTGGTTTTATCGTTAGAAAACCTCAAAAATATTCATAACTCATTAGTTGGTCATTCTAATTATATCTTAAAACTTGCCCGATCCATTATGCTGCTTTCTTTGAATGCTCAGATTGGATCTTCAAAGCTGGATCAGGAAGATTTATCCCTGTCTGTGGTAGCTGAAAAGATGGGAGAGCAATCCGTTGATGGGGAAAAACGACTCATCAATATGAAACAGAATATTCACGAGCTAAGTGCTCTGATTGGAAGCCTCAATTTTGATATCATATCTGCAAAATTACAGGTAGAAATGACCATTGATTTTCTGTTAGAGTTAGAAGAACGAAAACTCGAGAAAGACCTGTCGCTTATAAACTCTGATAAAGTTACTGATCTTTTATATGATGCTTTCATTCCTCGCCTCGATAGTATTCATGATGGCATTGGCAAAGTGCCTGCTTATTTGCGTGAGCTTCTAAACGGTGTTAAAGAAATAGAGCGGTTCCTGCTGGTACTTCGATTCATTCATATCACTGGCAAGGTAGAAGTCGCACGCATGAACGATGACGCGAAATCATTCTCAACTACTTTCCAGGATCTTGTCCAGGAAATTGAAACGGCTGAATCTCACCTTAAAGAACTCAATGAAGTTGTAAGCGATAACAAAAATACCGGTACCATGTACACGGTTTATAAAGAAAGGCTTCAAAACTTAATTGAAGATATTAACGTGTAATTCTTCAGCTAATTCTGACCCCACACTTTCATAAGGAACTGACTAACCTCAGTTTCTTTTTTCTGATATAAGTTGAACATGGATGAGTTTTAATGGCAGCTCAACTTCAAAACACGGATGGCAATACATGTGTTTAAGTGTTTAAGTGTTTAAGATCTTAACATATTGACAATTGGCATCCAATTATCAGCTTAGTTTGTATGATCTTCCAGCCAGCAACTGCTTTACGATTGGTTATACGAAAGCGGCGTTTGCGGCTCCTCTAATGTCTTCTCTGCTGAAATTTAACGTAAAGGTTGTTCCGTATTTATCAGAAGTGTATTGGTAAGATCCATTGAGCTGACTTACCAATGTATTTAGCAATGTACTTCCAAGATGAAGTGATTGCTTTTCGATATCTGCTTTTAGATCCCAGGGTAAACCAATCCCGTTATCTACAATCGAAATATAAATGCTCTTCTTTTGGGTATAAATCTGAATATGTATTTTTCCACTTCCAGATTTCTCAATGGAGTTGAAAGCATGCTTATAAGCATTTGTAATCACCTCATTTAAAATGAGTGAGCATGGGTGAGCTTGATTAATATTAAGCTTAACGGGCTCAATATCCATATTTACCGTAATCTGCTTATTCTTTTCGTAATACATTTTGCCAATTGAGTTGACAATCTTCGCAACGTTTTGCCCAAAATCTACTTTCGAAAAGCTTCCAGACTCGTACAACAGTTCATGCATAGAAGCCATCGTTTGAACCCGGCCCACACTTGATAGTAGCTTTGATTGTACGGCCTCGTCAGGCTCGTTAAATGCCTGTAACTGAATCAGCCCGGAGATAATAGCCAGGTTATTTTTAACACGATGATGCAGTTCAGATAATAATACCGTCTTCTCTTCAACTGCAGATTTAAGCTTCATTTCCGTTTCGCGAAAAGGAGTTACATCTTGACCCAGAATTACAAAGTTTGTGATAAAACCAAAGTCGTTTTCTACTGGACTTACAGATGCTGAAAAGATAAACGATTCGCCGTCTCTCTTTTTATTGACCAGTTCTCCCTCCCACTTATCCCCTTTAAAAACAGCATCACGGAGTTCTTTATACTTATTGATGGTGGAATAATCAGATTTAAATAATTCCAGCCCTTTTCCAACAACCTCGTTTAACAGATAACCTGAGGTTTCCAGAAATTTAGTATTGGCAAATTCAATGATTCCCTGCCGATCCACGATCAACACGATGGATGGACTAAGCTCTACAGCTTTTATGAATTTCTTGTAAGGGTCACCGACCTGTTCCAAACCAGACGGCGAACTAAAGCTGTACTCAATACTTTTATTAATACCATCAAGCCCTTTTTTGGACTCTTTACTGTGCTGCTTCGTTTTAAGTTTATTGCTTGGATGAGGATAAAGATAGTTCACATTTTTGGGAATATTATCCGTATCAGATTTGTGGGCACCCTCGCTTATTGCATTTTGGTTCTCGGGTTCTTCTGAATTCTGATCGGTATTGCTAACCACATTTTCATTTAGCTTACCGCAAATGAATTTCAGGTTCGCATCTCGAGACTCTTTTGTATCCCAGTTTAATTCGAACACAGGGCCTGGTTCTTTAAGCGACTTTTTTTTGGGCGAAGAATTTTTCACAATCTTTACTCCTCTACGTTGCGACTTTAAGTATCTGAATAATCATTTCATTAAATACCCTTTTCATACATGCCTGTAATAATACTGGGTACATACTTAAGCCAATTCAGGTAATAGTTTCCAGCCTTAATCTTCTTTTATCATTTTCTTTTGAATCATCTCCTTGATCCTATCCTTTAGCAGCAAATGCGTAAGAGGCTTGTGAACAAACCCCATACCTTGTCTTAGAATAGCATCAATGCGATCTTCGTTGTTTTCTGATGAAACAACTATTGCCGGTATATGAGACCAATCCGGATTATCTCGTGCATAATCCAGCATTTCCAAACCATCCATTACCGGCATATAAATATCGACCAACATAAGGCCTATTTTTTCCTTCTCCAGAACTTTGAGGCCTTCATCGCCATTCTCAGCCTCAAATATTTCACCAATTTCGATTTCAAGTCCTGCATTTTTAACGGTACTTCTAAGGATAACACGCATTGCAGGGTCATCTTCAACAATCAGTATGTTAATCTTCATAGCCTTCTTGGTATTGTGTTAGAAACTGCTTTTTTACTAAATCGTTTAAAGGAATAAGGCGATACCAATCGAAACTACAGACAGTAGCACTGCAACTGCTGATAGTGTTACGAATAGCATCATTCTTTTTCTCTCCAGGCTTAAGTCGGCAATCACTGATGAAACAAGCGGATAATTCACACTCAATCCTTCAAACTTGTCAGACATAAAGAAAGTGATGATGTCTCCTCTTTCATCTTTATAGCTGTACTTTTTATTGAAGTGATAGAACATCCGGCCAAAAATTAGGTCTTCTTCAACACCGCATGCTTCAGCAATTTCCTTAACATTCACAGGAACTCGAATGCGTGCTATCCTATCAGGTTCATCTTTCGCATACTTTTTATACTCTTCATAGTATCTGTAATAGATATCCTCAAGTATTTCTAAATCTGTTGGAATACGTTCCATATCGACCTCTTTATTTGTACTTGAATAGAGGATCCAGTTATTGGATCCCCTATAAGTTCAAGTCATATTTGTGTGTGTTGATTAGAAGTCACTGAAGTCATCATCCTCAAACGGAATCAATTCATGAGCTTCAACTCTTTTTGAGGAACCATTTTTGACTGAATGTCCATTTGTTCCGTTACTTCCATTTACTCTGGAGTGGCTGCTTTTACCATTTCCATTCTGGCTATGATGGCTTCCATTACCGTTACCATTTACAAAACTGGATTTAAAAGCTTCTGTTACATCATAGCGGCTATTCCCATTTTGAATAAAGGATCCATTGCCGATACTGGCTGAGCTTCCGCCCCCCACTAAAGCAACCAATTCTCCAATAATATTATTCAGCTCGCTGGACTGTGAAGAAAGTTCTTCTGCTGCACTAGCCGACTCTTCTGATGAAGACGCATTGCTTTGTACAACATTATCCATTTCACTCATCACGGAAGTCATTTGCTCAATACCCACCGCCTGTTCTTTAGAAGCGGCTGAGATCTCGACAACCAATGTGCTTACACTTGCAATACTCTTCTCTATCTCTTTCAGATTTTCTGACACTTCTTCCGCCACACTAGACCCACGATCAGAGCTAGCCTGAGATTTCTGAATGAGCTCCGAGGTGTTTTGAGCTGCTTCTGCACTACGCTGAGCCAGGTTTCGTACTTCCTCAGCTACTACAGCAAACCCTTTCCCAGCCTCTCCGGCACGGGCTGCTTCTACCGCTGCATTCAGGGCCAATAGGTTAGTTTGGAATGCAATGTCATCAATGGTGTTTATGATTTTCGATGTTTCCTGCGAAGAATCTTTAATTTCATTCATCGCTTTGGTCATACGCTCCATAGCACGAACCCCATTTTCAACCAAAGGCTTCGACTCTTGCATGGCCATCTCTGCCTGGCTTGAGTTCTCATCAGTTTGTTTAATCTGAGATGCCATTTCTTCAAGAGAAGAGGTCGTTTCCTGCAGACTCGCCGCTTGTTCACTGGCACTTTCGGCCAACTGCTGGCTAGCACCTGATAGCTGATTTGAAGAAGCGTTAACCTGGTCAGAGCCGCTTTTTAAGCGATCAATAATACTCTTAAGTGCAGTACTAATTGAGCGACCAACAAGAAACCCGAAGATCAATGCACCAATTACCGAAACAATAGCTACTACACTAATAATCCACATAAAGCGACCAACTGTTACCATGGTTTGGTCAGCCAGTTCACGGGCACCATTCTCAGCGGCTTCATTAATTTCAATAGATCGGGATAGCAACTCGGTATATGCTTCATTAGCAGCATTTTCAGACCTAAATAGGTTGTTACTTACCTTCGTAAGTTCAGCTGGATCAGTATTACTATTCAGCGCTAAGGTTGCTTCGCTATAATCTTTCAAATTCTGCTCATAGCCTTCTATGAGTTCTTTAAGGCCAGGCATCTGTTCTTCAAGTACCGGTAAATCATATGCCGATGCATATTCCTCAAATTCATTGTACTCATTGTATATTTTATCGAACCGGGATAACGCAGCCTCCATATAAGCAATGTCATTACTTTTGTTAAACTGAAGGTGCTCGTAACCTGCTTTCCGAATAGCTGTCTCAAAAGCAGCAGCCGTTCCCCACTCATTAAAGTAGACTTCTGAAATAGCGGTCGTATTCTCATTGATTTTACTTAATGAAAAAATCGAGATCGCACCTAGTATCAAGGTTACTATAGCCGCTGAACCTGTCAAAAAAGCAATTCTTTTACTTATTGCCCATTGACTTCCAACAGAATTCCCATTCCCGGGAAATATGTTATTTGCGTAATTTTTTATCTGTGACATTTTATTGTTTCCTTAATTTTTAATTTGATTATGCGCTACGCGGCGGGTTCGTTAGCTTCCAAAACTTCTTCAGGTACATCAAAAAGTACTTTGTGGATATCCACGATCATTTTGACAGACTCTTTTATTTTGCCAATCCCGGCCAGATATTCACTTTTTCCTTTTACTCCAAATGACGGTACTTCTTCAATCTGGTCATCTTTGATGTCAGCTACTTCAGACACCTTATCGACCAGTACACCCATTAAATAATCTTCTTCCTGTACTACTATTACACAGGTCTCATCAGTATCCTCAACCAGAGGTAATTCAAATCGTGAACGCAGATTCATTACAGGCACAATTTTACCTCTCAAATTCAAAACACCCCGTATATAAGCAGGCATTTTAGGGACAGGTGTAATAGGCATAAGCCCTATTATTTCCTGAACTTTCAATATTTCTATAGCGTATTCCTCTTTGCCTAAAAAGAAGCTGAGAAATTTTCCGCCAGCTATCACATGACCGTTCTCTTCGGTCTCTTTTTCTTTAACTAGTGTATCTTCCATTTTGATCTTAGTTTTTGCTTCCTTTTGGGCAGTTAGAATCTTTCTCATGGTAAATCAATTACCATAAAACACAATTGCCAGAAAAGGGCTGTTGTTATTGTTGATACTTACTTATCGGTTGATTGGAATATTTCTTAAGCACTTTTAATCACCATTTTCACAAATTATTGACAGCTGTTTCAATGCGCTTTTATGCAAGTTGGGATAAGGAGATCAGACTTACTGGTGAAGCGTATACTCATATATTCTGAGGCAATAAAAAAAGGCATTACCCTTATCAGAGTAATGCCCTTGGCCATTTATTAGGGATGTTATGTCTTAGTCAAAAGAATTTTTATTCAGTAATCTGAAAGTTTATCGGTAAAGTATAGTACACCTTAACCGCTTTTCCATTGAGTTTTCCAGGGGAAAATTTCACTTTTTTGAGGCCCTTCACAGCTGCATCTCCACAGCCCGCACCAATATCTTTTATAATTTTAGGGTCTTTTATTTCCCCATTTTCATCTACAACAAATTTTATAAACACCCTGCCTTGTACTTTGGCCGACATAGCGCCCCGAGGGTAATCAATGTGTTTATAAATTTCCTGTACACCACCTTCAATTTCCGGCATCTCATCTACTATATCATATATAATTGTTGAATCTGCTGTAACCATTATATTCTCACCGTTAGCTAATGCCTGAGTGAAAGAAAGAGCTACAAATACGATAGCTACATATAGAATTTGAATTGTCTTATTGATCATTGGAATTTCCTGTTTTTTTATTCTACTTGTGGTAACCCGAGCACATTCAGGCCGATTTGATAATATTATCGGCGGCTTTTCTTTTTTCTTAACCAAGAATTATAATTTGTTAAGAAAATCTTCCAGTCCAACTAAAAACAGTACTCTTTCCGATCACTTATTCCATAAGAAAAGCAGTGTGCGATATCACACACTGCTTTTTGTGAATAAATGATTGCTTTAGAAATCACTAAAGTCATCATCATGATAGGCAAAGCCATTCACTGCTTCTGGCTGATGACCATTTTGCTTCGGTTTTACTTTTGGTGCTGAGTGACTATGGCCATTTCCGTTATAAGACGGTTTCTCCAAATTATTCTTTTTCATACCCCAGGAAACTTGACTACTAATTTCCTTGAGTATTTCACTTCCATATGAGGAATCCGATTGACTCCCGCCAACCATCTCTACCAGCTCGTTCACAATATACTTTAATTCGCCGGCTTGTGAAGAAAGCTCCTCAGCTGCACTGGCGGATTCTTCAGAAGAGGATGCATTTGTCTGAACTACATTGTCCATTTCAGTCATCACCGAACTCATCTGCTGGATACCTACAGCCTGTTCCTTCGATGCAGCTGAAATTTCTACTATCAACGTACTTACATTATTAATGCTTTCTTCGATGCGCTCAAGGTTTTCCGATACTTCTGCTGAAACCTGATTTCCGCGATCAGAACTGACTTGTGACTTTTGAATAAGTTCAGAGGTATTTTGGGCAGCTTCGGCACTCCGTTGTGCCAGTTTTCGAACTTCCTCGGCAACTACTGCAAATCCTTTACCGGCTTCCCCGGCTCGGGCTGCCTCCACGGCCGCGTTCAAAGCCAACAGGTTTGTCTGGAAGGCAATATCATCAATCGTTTTAATAATCTTAGACGTCTCTTTAGATGATTCGCTGATTTCCTTCATCGCTTTGGTCATCCGTTTCATGGCGTCTACTCCATTTTCAACTAAAGGCTTAGATTCGTCCATCGCCACTTCTACCTCAGCAGAATTTTCGGCATTTAATTTTATTTGGGAGGACATTTCCTCAAGAGAAGAGGTTGTTTCCTGAACACTCGCTGCCTGCTCACTGGCACTTTCAGCAAGTTCCTGACTTGCTCCGGATAGCTGTACCGAAGAAGCATTTACTTGTTCAGAACCACTGTTTAACCGCTGGATGATGTTTTGGAGAGATTTATTGATTGAGCGAGTCATAAAATAACTCAACAAACCAGCGATAATAACTCCTAAAACCAAGCCGATAATACTCAACATACTTATAGTGTTATTCTCAGCTATTGCTTCCTCAACTTCCGTATCGGCAATTCTCTTATTAAGGTCTACTAACCCTTGTAGCTGTTCTTTTGCAACCCGGTACGACTCCAGGTTATGGTTCAAAAACTGAGTTCGTAAACTTGCTAATATACGTTCATGTTCGCCAGCGTCTGCCTGAAGGTATTGTTTAGACAGCACCATGTACTGATCTTGATCTTCAATCCATTCCTCATAGGAACGCAAAAAACTCTTCCAGTCAATAGCTTCTTGTTCCGTTTGTGGTAATGGTTCGTATACACCTTTAGCTTCACGAAGCAGTTTCCAATAATTGTCAACACTTTCAACCGCTTCTTTTCGATCCTGGACTGACAATGCTTCATTTTGAAGAGCCTCTTCTTTACTTCTAATTTCAGCCATCGCTAAGTTCATATCCTGTAAAGCCTGGATACTTGGAAGTCTCACAATACCTATTGCGTTAATTGACTTCTGATTTGAAATTGCTCCAAATTCTGCCAATGCTCCAAGTATTAACGCTATGAGTGTTATACTTGTAAAAGCTGTAGTAAGCTTTTTACCAATGGTCCATTTTTTATTATTTCCGTTTACAGGAGGCTGATTCATTGTCTTCATAGTCTCACCTATTTGCAAGTTTGTTTATCACTCAGTGAATCAATAATTCGGCATAAAACAGAAGCTGATTTTGAAACCCTTATGACAGTTAGTAGTAGTGTATTTTTATGTGATTATTTAAGACAAGCTTTAATCTATTAATCTAATACTGATATTAGATTTTAGGCTAAAAAAAAACCCGCCTTGGTGTAGACAGGTTATCGGAAAAAAGAAGTGAAAAGTTAAGCGATTTTTTAAATAAAAATAAAAAAAACAATTACTTAAAATTCACACAATCTTCACATTGAAGCTGGTGGCATTACCTTAATGGGCTACAGCAAGCACCGACAATATTTTCTCCCTCAGTACTTCAGGGGTAAACGGTTTATGAACAAAACCGGCATACTGTTGGTCAATAATTTTTATTCGCTCATTGTTACTTTCGGTGGATACAATAAGTACAGGCATATCCATAGTGATTGGATTTTTTCGGATATGATCGAGCATTTCCATTCCGTCCATAACCGGCATGTTCACATCTATAAAAAGCAGGTCAAGCCAGTTATCTTCTACAACTTCGAGCCCCTCTTTACCATTGCTCGCTTCATGAACTTCACCAATTTCGACACCGGTATTCATGATGGTTTTTTTGATCATGCTGCGCATTACAGCGCTGTCATCTACAATAAGAATATTAATAGCCATTGTAAGTCCCTCAGGAAATGGGTTGTGTTATTTTTTGTTTCATATGACGAATGATGGAGTTTGAAATACTCTGCAATGGAAGTATATCTTCAGCCGCTCCCAGTTTCGCTGCTTCTTTGGGCATTCCATAAACTACAGAGGTCGCTTCATCCTGTGCTATTGTGTATGAACCTTCTTCACGCATTGCGAGCATGCCTTTTGCTCCATCGGCTCCCATGCCCGTTAATATTACACCCATGGCATTCAACCCGGCTGCTCGTGCTACAGAATTGAACATAACATCGACACTTGGACGCTGATGATGAACGGGTGGGCCTTGCTTAATTCGGGTATAATATTTGGCCCCACTTTTTTCAACCAGCAAGTGATAGTTTCCGGGAGCTATTAAAGCCTGTCCTGATTGAATCAAGTCTCCGTCTTCAGCTTCTCTAACCCTCAATCGACAAATGGTATTCAACCTTTCTGCAAAACTTTTGGTGAACACCGGTGGCATATGCTGTACAATCACAATGCCAGGCAGGTTTTCAGGCAGCTCTGTTAATACAGCTTCCAGTGCACGTGTTCCTCCTGTCGAGGCTCCTATTGCAATAAGTTTGTTGGTGGTATGAAGAAGACCATTTCGTTGTTTATGGGCTCCTTTTGTCTCTTTAGAAGCCGATAAATTAACGGGTTTATATTCATGGTTTTTGAAGGAAGCCACCGATGCAGTACGAACCGCCTTCACAATATCTTCTGATATATTTTGAGTGGAATATGCTGAACCCGGTTTACAGATTACATCTACTGCTCCTAATGTTAAAGCATTAAGTGCATTCGTACTGTTCTTTGGCGTTAGTGAACTTACCACAACCACAGGCATTGGAAAATGCTTCATTAACTTAGATAGAAATGAAAGTCCATCCATCCTGGGCATTTCGAGATCTAAAGTGAGTACATCGGGCTTTAATTGTATAATTTTTTCTCTGGCAATGTATGGGTCCATGGCTGTACCAACCACTTCAATATCTTTCTGCTTGTTGAGTTCTTCCGTCAACAGTTTTCGAACCAGGGCTGAATCATCAACAATCAATACTTTAATCATGATGCTTCCTCAGGATCATAATAAATAGAAATGTCTGCAACACCTTCATCCAGGAGTACCTGCAACTTTTCGTGACGCATGTTCTTGAATGTGGACTCCAGATCTTCATCTTTACTGGCCATCCGGGGCGGACGTATGTAGCAGATGTTATTATCTTTGGCAAAAAGAGGCACTGTATTCCCACAAATAATATTGGCAATTTCACAAAGTGCACCCTCTTTCTCTTCTTTGGATGCAGCGTCAACGCCAAGCATGTTTGCGGCTATGGCCTCTATCAAATGTCCGGAAGCATCAATGACCATACCGCCTTTGGCTGCTCCATCAAAATGAACTACCGATCTTGAAGTACCGTCAGGCTTGTCCAGAGAATCACCATCCTCCAGTTCCCATTCTTCCAGAGGGAACATATAGCATGTAATTTCAAAGGTGTTCACTGCAATTTGGTGGATTTTATCCGAATAAGTAGTACTCATTATTTTCCCCGTATAGGTTGGAAATTTTTGCTTCTAAAGCATCCCTGTTTAATGGTTTTTGAATATACCCGTGGCCCAAAAATGTCACCATATTCCGCAGATGCTCATCACTCAGGGCAGTGATAACGATGACGGGTATATTTCTATATTTCGAATGATTGTGAAGGATATTTATCATTTCCTTGCCATTCATTACCGGCATATCAATACCGGTTATAATTAAATCAATTGGGAACCTAGTCAGCTTGTCAATGGCTTCAATTCCATGCTCAGCTTCGTAGATGGCATGAATATCAGTTTCAATTCTATTCAGCATCACCATCGTATTAATTCGCTCGGCTGGGTTAGCCTCAACCACTAATATGTTTTTAAAAGAATGTTCCATTACGGCGTTACCAATTTTTTAATGCTTACAGATAACTATTAATTACTAACTGCGAGCCTGTTTCTGATATAGTTATCGAATCTTTCTTTAATAACTTTAGCATTTTGTCTCGTAAAGCTTCTACCGAAAATGGCTTGTGTAAAAAGTCTGAGCTTAGATCAGACACAATATCTACACGGGGTCCATTGCTCTCTGCAGATACAGTAAGTATTGGCATACGCTTAATACTCGGGTTTAGCTTTATGTGAGCCAACACCTCGGATCCTGTCATCACAGGCATGTTTAAATCCAGAATGACTAAACTGAATGTGTTCTTTTCAATTTTTCTTAAAGCCTCTTTTCCATTTTCAGCTTCTTCAATTTCGCCTATGTCAAAGTCACAAAGGTTTATGGCTCGTTTTATGACCATCCGCATCACGGGGCAATCATCTACAATCAGGATATTTATTTTCATATCAACTCTCCTATACTGTTGCTGTTTGTCTGTAGGATCCGCTAAGCTGTACACCTTCTGGGCGGTTTGCCTTATTTATAGGTTGCTTATTGATCTCTACCAATCCATCGGCTATGGAAAGTGTCATAGTTCTTGAAATAGCCCCTCCCACAGATTGATTAGCGATGATAAACCCATTTTTCCAGAGCAACTTTCTTAAAACGGTAAAATTTCTCTTCCCAATTTTGAAATAGTCCTCCTCTTCGTTCTTCTTCATACTTGACCCGCCGGCTACCGTTATTTCAAGATTCTTCTTTTGGGCGCCGAGGTTATACACCTCATTAAGAAGTAACGCCAAACCAGTATCCACATACATTGCCGGTTTTGTTTTAGCTTTCTCCGGATCTGCTTTTGCCAGGGGCAACATCACGTGTACCATACCCCCTACCCGGGCTACAGGATCATAAGCGGTAATTCCGAGACAACTCCCAAGTGCATAGGTAATTATTACTTCACCCACGTTCTCTGAAACCTTTAAGTCGCTAACGCCAACTACTTTTCTCATTTAGTGCTCATATTTTTTGGTACACAGCCGGGGCCATGTTCTTGAAACCTTTGTTGTTTGAGGAAACACTTTCTGAATGTCCTAAGAATAGATAACCGCCTGGCTCCAGTTGGTCGTAAAATTTATCCACTACCTTTTGCTGGGTCTCACGGTTAAAATAGATCATAACATTCCTACACATGATCACTTGAAAGTTTCCTTTCAATGGCCAGTCAGCAAGTAGATTTAACCGGCCATAGGTGATCATATTCATAACCTCAGGCGATACCTGATACTGATCCCTTTCTATTTCTCCGAAATACTTTTCTTGAAGCCTATTCGGAATATCATTCATCCGCGAGCCTGGATATACACCATTTTTTGCAATATGAAGCACTTCCTGCGAAAGATCGGTAGCTAGTATTTTTGCAGAAGACCATGGTGACTTATGCTTCGCTTCTAACATCGTTATTGCTGTAGTTATGGGTTCTTCACCACTTGAACAGCCAGCAGACCACCACTTTATATTGCGACCTGCCATTTTAGGCATGACCACTTTATTGATAAAATCAAAATGCTGTGATTCTCTAAAAAAGCTGGTTTTATTCGTGGTCAAAACATCCACAAAAGAAAGAAACTCAGCTCCTGATTCAGGCCTTTGTATAAAGTCTAGATATTGAGAAAAATTTCCGATCCCCAGTTTCCGCATTCGCCTCATCAGCCGGCTTTGCACCAAGGCTTCCTTTCCCTCATTTATCGAAATTCCACAATAGTCGTAAATAATTTCCTGCACTCGGTGGAAATCAGCCATCGTGAGCTTTGGTGTTGATACTGAATTAGATAACTGGGCGAATGCTTTCATTACTATATTTCCCTTTTATGCGGCCGAATCCATTAGTGCAGAAGTATCAAGGATCAATCCTACCCTTCCATCTCCAAGAATAGCACCACCCGATATATGAGACATTTTAGTAAGCATATGTATGGATTTACCCACCAATTGCTGCTGACCAATTACTTCATCCACTAAAAGTGCATACCGACGATTGTTATTTTTTATGACCATCAACGTGCCTTCGAGCAGACTTTCTTTAGCACCATTAATCTCAAATTGTTTATGCAAACGGATTACAGGAACCGAGTGTCCCCTGAAATTGACTTGTTCTGAATCTCCCATCATAGTGAACAAGTCTTGCTCCTCTGCACGAAAAGTCATGTCTATATTGATGGTCGGCACGATGAAACGTTGCGTTCCTACCCGAACCAACATTCCGTCAGTTATGGCCAGTGTAAATGGCAGCTCTATGGTGATGGTTGTCCCTTCACCCAATACCGACTCAACATCTACCTTACCCTGCAGCTGCTCAATGGATCGGCGAACCACATCCATTCCAACACCACGACCTGATAAATCAGTAACTTTCTCTGCGGAAGAAAAGCCCGGCAGAAAGATTAAGCTATAGATTTCTTTTTCTGACAGCTTTTTCTCCGGATCTACCAATCCTTTCTCGATAGCCTTTTTAAGGATCTTATCTTTATTGATACCTCGACCGTCATCCTTAATTTCGATAACCACTTTTCCACCTTCCTGAGAAGCTGAAAGTGAGATGTTTGCCGTAGCGTCTTTCCCGTTCTTTGTTCGCTGTTCCGGCTCTTCAATACCATGATCCAGTGAATTTCTAAGCATGTGAATGAGCGGTTCATTAATTACATCCACCATATTCCGGTCAATCTCTGTGTCTTCCCCGAAAGTGGAAAATTTCACCTGCTTTCCAGCTTTTCTTGACAAATCTCTAACCAGTCGGTTCATCTTGTGGAAGGTCGCTTTCAACGGAACCATTCGCAGGGTCAAACTTGTATCCTGAAGCTCGCGTAATATTTTTGTAGCGTGATTTACTTTCTTCTGAAGATCAGAATCTTTAGGAATGGCTTTGTCCTGAGCAACTACGGAATGAGCAATTACAAGCTCTCCCACCATATCAATTAGGCGATCTAGTCGGTTTACACTTACGCGCACTGAGGACTCAGACTCAGATTTACTGCTTATCTTTTCGACAACTGCATTTTCATCTTCTACATTATCTGTCTCGGATACAACTGGCTGTACGGAACTTGTTTTTGGACCGTTTGCAGCCGCGTCTCCCCGCACCTTCTCCAGAGCTTTAGCTGGCTCTATTCCATCTTCAGAAATAGCATGCAGAACTTTTATCATGCCATTGTACTGTACAGGTTTATGTAATGGATCTCCTCCTTCAGCCGATTCAACCACGTCCAGCATTTGGTTTAGGATGTCTATCGACTCAAAATTTATATCGGCACATGCGCGATCAAAAGGCAGTTCGCCATCACGAACCATACTCAACAGAGTTTCAACAAAATGGGTAAACTCCGAAATTGGATCGAGACCCATAAATGCAGAAGTACCCTTAATGGTATGAAAAGCACGGAAAACAGTATTGATTAATTCTTCATCACTTGGTTTTTCCTCCAGGTCGAGAAGAGCTCCTTCAGCCATTTCGATAAGTTCAGAACACTCGGTGATAAACTCCCCAACCAGCGCAATTTCTATATCTTCAGGGATATAAAAGACTTCCTTTGAGAGCTCAGGTTCATCATTGCTTTCCTCAATCTCTTCCTGTGCTTCATTTTCAACTTCTTCTGATACGCCCTCTTCAGAATTATCCCAGTCTTCCCGAGACTCAATTTCGATAGCTTCTTCCGTTTTATCGGATACAATTTTTAGCCAGCCCTCAGCACCATTGCTAGCTTCCACAGCCGCCATTGCTTCCTTTAGTGGAGCAGAAATAGCACTCTCGTAATGTTTAACGATATAGGATACTATAGCATCAAGCTTTTGCAGATCTTTACCATTCACAGAAGCTTCATCCAGTACGATCAAGAATTCGGCTAAATCATTCAGCGAATATTCCTCTTCAGTTTTAGTCTTCTTCGTCTCCGCCTTTTTCGCTTCCCCGTTCTTTTTTAGTTCTTCCTGCTTCTCCTCATCCAATTCAATAACAGTATCTGCAGATTCAGAACCACCTTTCAAAGACTTCTCTAACTCATCGTACGCTTTTTCAAACTCTTCGACCTTGATGTCTCCATCTTCGATAACATATTCACGAATGGTATTAATAGCCTGCATGGTTGCAGACTTCACCATCATAAAAAAGTCATCTTTTTCGTAAAGATGCTTGATACCCTGCCAGGACAAGTCAATCAGTTTCTGAAACTGACCAAAGTTATTCTCTACGTTATTAGTTACTTCTTCAAACTTTGCACCCGCCAGAGCCACGTTTTCACGGTCGGCAGGCCAAACATCAGCAAGAAGCTTAATAATCGATTCAAGGTCTTTGATAAGTTGGTCTTTGTTGCTCATGGTTCTATTCGTTATCTGGATTCACTTAGTGCCATGTTCAGCATAAATTCGCCACAGGCACTTGAAAATTTCATTTTTGCTGAAGGGGGTTTATTGGGCATAAAAAGAGTCAAGTCGCTGCCACGTGTTGCTGTGGGTAGGGATGACTGTCCCCGAAATCCAACTTTCTCAACATTTGCTGCTACTTCACCAGCCAGGATATTGGCGATTTCTGCAATCAAGTCTCCCATATCATGGCTCTCAAAAGCCAGTTCCATTCCCAGAAAAGCTTCTGAAATATTAAGGGCTGTTTCTTTGGGGATAGCGATCATTAAAGAAAAAGTATGATCAGAATTAAAAACGGCGATATTTCCAATAATCCCGTTTAGTGGACCACTTTCATCCTCAAGCTCGATGCAGCTAGGTTCTGCACCACAAATTGAGGTAAAAGTGTTGATTACCGATTCTTCAACAATCTTGACGATTTCACCGGGTATTTTATCCGCTTTCTTAAGTGTTTCTGCAATCATGGTTTCTCCTTAAGCGTTTAGAATGCTGCTGAAGAAACTCTTCTTCTCTTCTTCTGCTTCTTCTTTAATAACATTTCCTTCATCGTCGATATACCTGCTAATGGCTTTCGACATTTTATCAGCTGTAAAAGGCTTGGTGATATACTCATTCGCACCGCCTTCATTCAGGGCTTTATCCACTTTACCCATGGACTTTTCAGCGGTAACCATAATTATCGGAATATCGGCATAGCCTTTATCCCTGATTGCTCTTGCCAGCTCTACCCCGGTCATTTTGGGCATATTCCAATCCACAAAAAGCATCTCGATTTCATCGTCAAACTTTTCCAGAGCATCTTCACCATCCATAGCTTCCACATACTCAAAATCAGCTATTAGAAGTTGATCAAGAGCCCGTTTAACCTGACTCCTCATTATTTTTGAATCATCTACAACAAGTGCCTTAATTTTACTCATTTTTCGCTCCTATAAACCAGTTTCTGCCTTTTACAGAAACCAGAATTAACCTGTATTGTTCAGTGTTTTCTAGTTTTGGAATTCAACAGACCTGAATCTGAGAACACTACTCTCCGTGTTATCGGGTGTTTGAGAATTTCCTTAAGAGAAAAGGTTAATATTTTTCTACACTGACTGGCGGGATGTAGAGTTTTCGTATAGAAAGGCTAAGTCACTCCAACTGACATCAGAAAAAGTTAGGGTTTTCTAATAGTCATTCGGCTACTCTCTTATTTATATATATTCAATGAAATAAAATGGTATAGGTTTTGGGTCTAAAGTAATCTAATGGGTATTAATAGCACATTTCAGTCATTTGTGCATTCCGAAGTCAAAACTTCATATGGCTTTCGGCTTGTAGAAGCATATTTGACGTACAGAGATTTAGGGACAAATGTTAAAGATCAGTCAGCTGAAACTGCTTCTTATGAAGAAGTTGACTATTCGATTAAAGATAAGCATGAGACCCAACCCTCTTCTTCCAAGGATTTTTCTTCTGACTTTTTCGGCAAGAGAGTTTCTTTTATATCGCAGAGCTCTGGATCAGAATATGTAAAATCAGACAGTCACGAAATCTCCCCTGAAAAACTTTCTGATTTCATTTTGAGTGATAAACTGCTGAAGAAGCGTAATAATTTTTACCAAGGCAGTTCTGACTTTACCGCAAAAGGAACACTGCTAGACATGCAGCTTTAGCCATTTAGTTTTCAGAACAAGAAAACGGAATGTGTAAGCTTATGGTAGGTTTTTCATCTTTTTCAGATTGAAAATCAAGAAATCCATCTATCTGTTGAACAAGAGTGCGGCTTGTCAAGATCCCTTCATTAAAAGAATTTATCCCCTTGCTTCCCTCATTCATTTCCATTGACATTATCTCTGTCAACTCATTCACTTTTTTTTCTGATGCCTCAAACTCCAGTGAAAAAACTGCCATGTTGTTACTCTTGCTGGTCTTCAATTCAATAGAATCTTTGCCTGAAGAACACTTCGCTACATAACTAATCAGGTTAAAAATGATCAGCTTTGTCATAAACAGATCAGTGCGTACATAAAGTGGCTGTGCAGAAAAATTAAACCCAATATTAGGTCCCGAACAATGCATTTGCTTACAGACTTCTTGAACAACCCAATTCAGGTCAACATCTAATAATACTTCGGACTCTTCAGAAATAGAATCTGACTCATCACTATATATTTCCATCAGCTGCTCAAGTATTTTGTTCACCTGCCCAATACCCGCTTCTATCTGTTTTCTATAATGTTCTATTTGTTTAACGTCCGGTTCATGAGAGAGGGAAAGGTTAATCAATTCCAGGTATCCAGAAATTGCACTGATTGGTGACATGGCGTTATGCATGTTCTGCCGAACTATACTTTTCTGTAGTTTGTGTACTCCTCTCAGTTTGTCAAACCTATTCTTCCCCTCTTGCTTTTCCTTTTTCAAAATTTGTGAAAGCAAAGACTCAAGGTCCTCAACAACCTGATTCTCTTTCTTTTCTACACTTCTTAAACCGTCAGCTAAATTCATATATATGTACCTATATAGTTAATATTGTAACTGAGCTATCTATAGTGGAAGAGTTTCTTATCCATCCCCATGGCCAACGTCATCCTTAAACAGCTAATCTGTAAGTTGTTAAATCTTTTTATTAAGATTTTTTAACACTATAGAAGATCGTAAATCTTAATTATTAAAAAAACTTAATAATTAAGATTTTTTAATAATTAGAAACTCTCATTATGCCGATGTAAAACCATGCACTACAATACCTTAAAAATTCTATTCACATCTCTCGTAATAAATGTGGATAACTTTTTTTTCTGACTAAAAGAATACTGTTCCAATAAATAAAATGAATACAAAAAAGTAAAACGGGGCTAAATTCACACATATCTTTCGTCTAATTCTTTTTTTATAATGGCTACAGTGGAAAAATATTTAGTGCTTATGTTTTTGATTTGAGAGTAACATGAAAGAATTTATTTCAGTTTTATTTATTGAGAGAACACAAGATTCTAATCAAGGTCTAAAAGAAAAGCTGGCTGATTCTGAGTTTATCATCGTCCCCTTTTCACAAGTAAACAATAACAACCTCGACGTACTTCTTAAGTCTCACAAATGGGATCTTATTATAGCCGACCTTGACAATGAAGATTTGAACCTGGATGGTATTATAGAGATCATTGGCAAATCAAACATCATTACTCCATTGATTGTAACGGGTACCGAAATTTCGAGCAGTACTTTATATAACGCTCTCAAATCAGGGGCTCAGGACTATGTGCTAAAGAATGATTTAGATCGCTTAATACCTGTTGTAACAAAGGAAATGCGAACTCTGAAAAGGCATCGAAATCATTTCAATAAAGCCGCAAAAAATCAGGTTTTTACTCAGGCATTGGACAAAGGAAATAATGAGATTTTTCTGATGGATCCAATGTCTTTGAAAATGGTCTATGCTAATGACACGCTGCTTAAAAATATTGGTTACTCAGAGGATGAGGTTAAGAATCTACCAGCCAAAAATCTTATCGCTGACTATGATGTACAGACTGTTTTTGAAACGGTTTCTCCGCTTTACCGTGGAGAAGAAAAATCGGTTGCCTTTCAGTTCGACCGTAAGAGGAAAGACGGCTCTACCTACCCGGTCAAAATTCATTTAGAAATAACCCAGCGAGAGCATCGTCAATTACTACTTGGCACAAGTTTTGATATAAGCCGTCAAATAAAAGACGCTTCAATTATTCAGGAACAACAGAATAGAACTAAGAAACTTGAGCTCGACAATAAATATAAATCCGAATTTTATGCGAATCTCAGCCATGAAATGAGGACTATTCTTAGTTCCAATCTGCTTCTCACAAAAATGCTAAAAGATAACCGTGCAGGAAATCTTGAAACAGATCAGTTAGAGTATTTGGACGCTGTTTATCAGTCTGGAAATACAATGCTGGAGCTTCTTAACGAGGTACTGGATTTATCGAAAATTGAATCAGGTAATGTTGCTGTAAAAGTAGAGGAATTCAGTGCGCATGATATTCAAAAACGCACAGAACAACTCTACAAACCGATTGCAAGTGAAAAAAAAATCAGCTTCCAGTGTACTGTAGATGAAAAAATTTCGGATGTTATTAAGACGGATCGACTCAGGCTGGATCAGGTTCTAAATAACCTTATTACCAATGCCTTTAAGTTTACGAAAGAAGGTCACGTACACTTAACTATTTTTGAACCTGACAAAGAACTAAAGCATTTGCAAAATGGAACCAGCGATAAGTTGATCGCTTTTGAAGTATCAGATACTGGAATAGGTATCCCCAAAAGCAGACAGAGTCAAATTTTCAAAAGCTATGTACAGGCTGACGACAGCATTACGGAAAAGCAATTTGGCGGAACTGGTTTAGGGCTAACGATTTCTAAAGAGATTGCAGAAATACTTGGAGGTACCATCACGCTTGAAAGTGAACCTGAAGCAGGGAGTACTTTCACATTAATAATTCCGCAAAACGGTACTGAGGCATTAGCGAAACAAGCTAAAAAGGGGAAAGTTAAAATCACCCAGCCATCCGTATCTGATGAAGAAGAAAAGAAACCCATTAAGAAAACGACCAAAAAGCTTGACGCTACTGTTTTATTAGTTGATGACAGCAGCATCCATAACATGGCTCTTAAAGAGTTTTTAGGGTTCAGAATCAATCAATGCATTACCGCCGAATCTGCCGAAGAAGCATATTCAACCATAGAATCTCACGCTGTTGATTGTATTGTTCTGGATATGTATCTCCCTGATGCAGACGGAAAAGAAGTAATACAACGGTTGAAAGAAAACGAAGATTATAAAGATATCCCTGTCATCATTTATTCAGGTAAAAGTCTTACAGCTGTAGAAGAAAGTCAGCTTAATGAGTATGCTCATGCAATCGTACAAAAGAACGTCAAAAGCTATAGTCTGTTACTCGAAAATATCTTGAATATTGTTGGATGAATGAGTGACTAGCGTTTTTTTTAACGCCTTTGTGGGTATGACTTCGGCAGTCTCCTTTAATAACCAATTTCTACTTATTGCTTCTACCGTAGAAATGGCCATAAACCACCTTGCTTGTTACTTACATACGCGAAGATAAGTTTTAGCTTCCTGAGCTCCTTTGGTTGAATTAGATCAACTTATCTACAAATCTTGAATCTGTATTGGTAAGAATTTTAGTTTGTTTGACCATAAAAAAGCACTCTCCTGAAATCAAGAGAGTGCTTTAAGTTGTACCCCAAAATTCACTTAGAATTTCAGACTTCGATTTCTATTACTTAATCAGCAACATCTTACGGGTTTGCACGTGTTGCCCTGCCACAATGCGGTATAGATACATGCCTGAAGCCAGACGGGAGGCATCAAAATTCACCTGGTGCCAGCCGGCCCGCTGTTTCTCGTTGTTTACCAGTGTAGCCACTTTACGT
>CERN01012449.1_pt1 | contig 73878 bp, 68 predicted proteins | sample 530761 | NCBI WGS metagenome assembly CERN01 (sample SAMEA2620947, study PRJEB7988) | marine metagenome | isolation source: saline water (ENVO:00002010), including | reverse complement strand
AAGCCGCATGATCAGGGAACGCGACAACTTTGTTGACAATCACCGATACAGGAGGCCGAAATTCAACTTCACGCTGAGGACGTTGAAACCTACCCTCTGATGTTTTTGGTGATTCCTGCTCTATAATCCAGGCATCATGCTTACGCCTTGCTACGGGATCAGATAAAACAGCATACGAATCGTTGATAATTTTCATCACCCGTTGGGACTCGGCCGAATTCCCATTCCTGTCAGGGTGATGCTTTTGCGAAAGGGTTTTATAGGCGGCACGAATTACCTCAGGCGGAGCATTCCTTGCCACCTTCAAATTATCGTAATGCGTTCGAATATTCTTCATACTTCGTAGAGCCTAACGCACGGCTCACGCGCCGGATTGGAACTGCGAAGTAGTGAAAAGCCGGTCGCCGTGCAGCCGATTGTTAGCGCAGTCCACTGAACTGAACGACACCTGAAAGCCCCATGAAAATTCTAGACTCCAAAACCCTTGCAGCACTTCGAAATCGCTCATAAAGCATTGCCTTCTCTCTTTGGACTTCATCTAGATTAGATTCCCCATGAAAGTAATACTGGGATGTTTACAGCCGCATTGCCCGCCGATACCGCTTATGCCTGGGCGAAACTGAGTCGTTACGTTAACCCGCCAGCTTGGAGTTCTGTTAATAACTCTACTAAGAGCCAACCTTTACCTCAGTCGCGAGAGATGAAATCTCTTCCTTCACCAATGCTGGCAGGTCAGACGACGCAAGATCAATTCCCTTCAAGGCCACCCTTGCACCTTCGTCGGTTAGGCTGTCATCGGCTATAAATTCGCCGATTGCAATAGCACTTGTTCTGGAAAGACCAAGGCGAATCAATGCTAGATGTGTTTGACTCGAGACCCCAAACTCCAATGAAACCTGGAGCTGCTCTAGAGCGCTCGTGTCAATTTCTAATTGATACTCCCGAGCGACAGCTTCAAGAACTTCTAGATAACAGGCCATATATTTTGGGACAATAAAGCGAGCATATTTTTCAACGTCTTCTAGAACATTTCGAACGATAGTGTTGATTGATTTATTGCTACCTTTCTTCTTCTCGTATTTCTCGCGATCCCTAATTAGCTTAGCTATTGGCTGACCTTGCATCCAATTTACAACTAACAGTGCAAGCATGAAAGAACGCTTATGATTTCCAAATTCGTCCCCAGACTGAGAAAGGGTTTTATTTACTCGAGAAAAAACTTTTACGTAGCTATCCAAGGCATCCGCGCTCGCGGGGTCTGACGGCACTAATTCTTCGATACGGTTCTTTCTCTGAACAAAATAATCGCGCAGGCTCAGAATTCCTGACGGGTTGACTCCTGGGTTCGTTACGGAAATATTCACATAAGAATCCATCAATTGGTACTGATGTCCCACCAAATCGTAAAGCGTATCAACGCTCTCGGATTCCACAAACCTATTGATATACTCTCTCAGCCCCCCTTTATTATACAGATCGAAAAAGAACGAAATGACATAATTAAACTGATAAAAATTACTATCATTTATCCGCGGGAGGCCGTCTTCGATGTACGAGATTAGCATTTCGGTTTTGCTTAGGCTTTTTTCAATCGCACTCTCAATTCTATATTCTTTCCGTTTTTTTGGCGCCCCATAAGGCCAAAGAGTCGAGTCGGATGTGTCGATACAGAAAATATTACCTTGAAACTCAATTCCCCACCGCCCAGCTCTTCCCGCAAGATTCCAAAAGTCCTCCGGCAACATATGATTACCGGCACCCTTCTTCGGTCCGCGAAGAAAAATATTCTTACAAGACATATTTACACCTTCAATAAGCGTGGAGGTGCAGGCCAAATATTTTAGTTTACCTTGCGCAAATAATTCCTCAATTTTTGATCTGATGATTTGAGGCAAATTGCCGTAATGAAATGCTAAACCTTTTTGCAGAACCTTTGCTAAGCTGTAATCCCGATGTAGAACTCTTTCTGAGAGCTCTATAAGCTTTACAACCTCATTTTCTTCTGTATCTGCAATATCGAGATAATCTGAGACCAGCTTGCATACGTTTTCGGCATCTGAAGGCCGGTTGACATAGATTAAGTTACCACTTTCGTCCCCTCCGAGCTCAGCGGACAGAAAAGCCAATCTCTTGGTTTGCGTCGTCGGTCGAAACCTAAGCTCAACACTCTGCGTTTGAGTGTTATCACCAGCTAACTTGGCATTCCATTTTTTTGTTGAGCGAGGCTCTTGATTTATCCAAAAAACGTTTTGATTGACTGTTATCTCTGATGTATGGATGGCTTCAAACCGCTCATTCTCAAGATGAAACTTCTTAATTTTTTCTGGGTTCTCAGAAAACGGGCTGGTGTAAACAACTTTAGTATTGCTACTTTCTGCTTTAGAGATCGCATGCTGAAGCAAAACCCCTCGATATGAGTCGCCTATTTTGTGAGCTTCATCAACAAAGATTACATCAAACTTTGGCTGAATCGATGCCAAAAGGATATGTAAACGCTCTTGTGTAAAAATGAAGATCTTTCTGCGCGAATTCCCCAAAAGAAATTCTAGGGGTAGAGTAACGATATCTATATCTAAATCGATAGCAGAAACTTCTGCCTTAAGGTCCGAGTATACCTGATTTATAAGGGCTCGAGTCGGAACCAGGTAAAGTACATTTGCATCAGCATTATTAACTAAGTAATCAATAAGTAATTTGTAAAGTATGAAAGACTTACCTGCCGAAGTGGGAGCAGATGCACTTACCACCCTGTTGGAGTGAAAGCTATCCCAGAGCTCATTCTGAAAGTGATTTCCAATGAAAAACTGATTCTCTCCAACGAAAATTTTGGAAAAAATCTCAATTCTTTTTTCTGCCAATACTTCAGATACAGTTGGGTCCTCATTGTCTACATTTTGTTCAAGAATCCCTTTCTTCTTTGCTAATTCAATTGTTCTAAAATTTAACAACTGCTTTAACAAGGAGACCGATGAATCTTGGAAGCCATCATTTTTATTTGTGAATAGCAAACTCGAAGTGGCAATTCTAAGCGCTTTCTCCCGGTCTTCGAAGTTAGTCGAAAAGGTCAGAAGGTTCGCAATTTTTAAAAGATACTTCCAGTCAATATCAGTAGTAACGTACTGCTTGAGAGTGTTAGAGGCCGAGTGATGGCGCAATTGTTTTGCGCCACTCCTTTCTATGACCTCATTATACTGTTCTATAAAATATAGTGTCGATGTTACAGAGGACAGTACCTGATCAAGTGACATCCTTACCTCCCAACTGTGCTAAAAATATCGATCGGAAGTCATCTGCAGAAGTAATTGGCACTAGAAAAACATGAATATGGTAGCTTTCGAGTTCGTGCTTACTAATTCTATGAGATAAAGATTTAATCCAGGAGGGAATCTTTTCTTTTATTGCCACCCTTAATTTTTCGTTATCTATACCTTCTTCCTGATATTTATCATAATCAAATGCAACAAGACAAAGCCCACAAGGTTCTAAATAATCGTACTTCTCAGATTCGGGATTAAAATATTCAAGGATTGCAGCGACCAGCTCTGGATCATCAAAATCAATATTACCCCTTATTAACTCGATATCCCTTTTAGCCTCCTGTGAATACTTTAATATCTTTGCTAGGCTTTCGATGCAGTCACTGATTGCGCCAGAGAATTCGCTATAAACCTTTGACTCCCCCCAAAAGATGGAAAGAGACTCATTTCGAACGCTTAGAAATGCGCCATCAGCTCCATGAACATGCATGTTTGAGTCAGTTTTTAAACTCATTTTCGGAACTACCTGAGGATACTTCAGGTAATATTCGGCAAGAACGAAGAGCAGCAGCTCACCACCTTCACCGGTTTTGGAAAGTTTGGTGAATAGCGATTTGGCTTCCCTGCTAAGACGCTGAAAACCGGCAGAGCTGCGCTCCTCAACTAGCTGCTTCATCGCAGAGTCAAGCTTTCTGCGGGGCATTGTGAAGTCGATAATTCTATCGAGAATTATATCAATCAATTCTGGAAGCTTAGGTCGGCCTGCCCTATCCACTTTCAAAAAGTGGCATTCGACAATGCCGGGAGAACTCTCAGAAGGCTCTATTGGGATGGACTGAATACAACCGCTCAAGGGCTTAATCTCGCCACGCGCTACAGCTTGCAATGCGGCTTCTATTTTTTCGAGACTAAAAGTCTCCTTGGAATTAGACATTTAAAGATCCATGTAATTAAAGCATGGGGTGATGCTATGCATTTGTTTTTCTTTACACAAACTCAAAGAGCGCCAAGCGTCTACATGAGAGGGAGGCTAACGCGGAACGAAGCGGAGCGTCTCGCGCGCCCGCCTTCCGTGACTTGTTAAGGACAGTAGACACGCGACAATAGTAGTCCAACTGTAACCAAACCAACGAGCACCGGTAACAAGTATTCAAAGAATGCTCGAAGATAGGCTACCAGGCCAGATTTCTGGTAAAGCCACGGCGCTCTCGGCACTTGAGACATGTCATAGTTGTGCTGATCTTCTTCGGTCCAGCTCTCCATATATTCCTGAACCGCCTCTAAATAATCTTGGTATTTTTTTCGCCAGATGAAAAAGTCAGAAGTTCCGTAGATCAAAAATGCGCACAAAAAATATGCAATAGTCAGGGACACCAAGACGACAAACATTTCCTGCGCTGGCGCTGATAGTAATATCCCAAGCGCAGAGATCTCTGTTGGAACCAAATCTGCCGTTGCAACAAGAAAACCTGTTGTGCTTGCTATCAGGAGATTCCGCCTTTCAAGCCTTGTGATCTGGCTGAGTGGGTCGGTTAGGAAATCAACCGGGTTGGGGCCGGACACATCTGCCTCCTTAACGCGGAGCTTTGCGGCAATTTTGGAGCCGCGCAGCGGCGCAAAAATTGTCCGGCAAAAGCGGCTGGTTATATTTCATCTAGCTACGGTCCGTAAGACCCGGTCTTGACTACCATCTGCATTATCCCAGCGAAGGGATACAGAATAAGCGGTTTGCCGTACGCTCAGTGGGATTGATACCAAAAGGTAGTAGCTTTCTCCTGGCCCCAATACTCTGTACGGGGTTTTCTGGTCAAAATCATTTGCGACAAGCGGATTGTGCTCGTTATCTTGCTCTAGACCAAAGTAGATATTCGTGGCTTCTGCTTCACCTTGGTTAGTTATTACAAATTTATAGACGGTGCCATCTCTCACCATTCGCACCGATAAAGCAGCCTTCTTCGCGTTGCGATCCCGCTTATCGTACTCTGCAAGCTCCCGCTCGCTGAGTTTGGCATGGACCTTCTCAATCTCAATTAGCTGATCATGATTTCGCTTTGAGCGGTAGAGTGCAAAAAAAGATACCACCACCGCAAGCAAGGATATCAGTGAGCTGATTATTTCGAACTTCGTCAAACTGGCGCCTCAAATATAACAGCTAGTTTGCAAGACCACGCCGACTAACGCCCAGCTCGCTAACTCGGTGATTGAAAAAACCATATCCACCAGAAAACCCGGACCTTTCAACAACATGGAAAACCCCAGCCATCAGCATCAGGAATTGGCAAGTCCAAACCAGTCCACACCACCACCAAATCCGCCCCCAATAACCCCTCGAAAACTCAACGCCTTATCCACACCAAACCATCAAACCCAGCCAAAGGCCGCTGAAAAACCAAGCTAACGTTTATAGCACACGCACAAGAGCCCCCAAAACACACCGTGCGCCAGGCCGCGACACACGTCACAAAGTGGGCTTCAGGAAGTTTTTACAGGGAGAATCAGAAGGAGAGTCGTGCTGAACAACACGATCGTCTATGCGGGCCAGAGAACCTTGATGGAAAAGCCCGCGCTCACTCAAAACGCAGGCACAAAAAAAGGCAGACCTCTCGGCCTGCCTTTCTTGGGAGAGAACTCGCGCTATTAGATAGCGACGATGTTCTCAGCCTGGGGGCCTTTCTGGCCTTGAGTCACGGTGAACTCAACTTGCTGGCCTTCGGTCAGCGTCTTGAAGCCTGAGCTGGCGATCGCACTAAAGTGGGCGAAAACGTCCGGGCCGGATTTTTGCTCGATAAAGCCAAAACCCTTTGCTTCGTTAAACCATTTCACGGTGCCGGTAGAAGTAGACATAACAGTAATCCTGTAGAAAAAATAAGTGTGCCTCTGCGAGGCGGGTTTAGCGTGAAAGCAGACAAATGTTTTAGATGCTACAGGACGAAGTACTACAGGAGCGCGACGAAATGGAGGATATAAAAAGTTGTTTAATTTCTAGCTGCAACCAAAGTATAGGTCGGGGCACCCCCCGTCAATCTATTTCGCTCATCGCAGGCAAAATAAATAAAGGGGTATTTCGGGCGGGCGGGACGCGCTGCTGCGCGTGGCGCGCCCGCCGGGGACGTTTCCGCGGAAACGTCCTCAGTGATTCACACGGGTGATCTTGTCCAGGTAGCCCATGGCAAAGGCCGAGGCCACGAAGGTCATGTGGATCAGCACGTACCACATCAGGTTTTCCGAGGTGGTCTTCTCCACGTTCATGAACACCTTGAGCAGGTGGATCGAGGAGATCGCCACGATGGAAGCGGCCACCTTGTTCTTGAGGGAACCGGAGTCCACCTTGCCCAGCCAGCCGAGCTTTTCCTGTTCGTCGGCCACGTCGATGCGCGAGACGAAGTTCTCGTAGCCGCTGAACATCACCATCACCAGCAGGCCACCCACCAGGGCGATATCCACCAGAGTCAGGGAGACCAGAATCAGGTCGGTGTCCTTCATGCTCAGCAGCTGGGGAATGACGTGGATGATTTCCTGGAAGAACTTGATACCCAGGGCCAGCAGCACCAGGCTGAGGCCAAAGTAGATCGGCGCCAGAATCCAGCGCGAGGAGTACATCAGGGATTCGACGAGCTTTTCCATAGGGTCTTCACAGGCTCAAACAAAACGGGCCGGCGATTCTGCCACGAAGGCCGGCGGGTGCCAATCCACCCGCCCGACTGGCTGGGAGCGCGCCGTAGTCGTGCCCACTGGCGGGGCGCCAGCGCGGGCGGCGCCCCGTGGTCCGGCTACTGCGCGCCGTCGAAGAAGTCCTTGAAGCCCGAGGGGTCGTGGCGGCCGATGACCAGGCTCTCCAGGGTGCCCATGCCGACCTTGTCGCCCATGCGCGCCCGCACCATCTGGTGGATGTGAATATGGGGGTAGTCCAGGGGGTTGATCGCCGCCAGGTCCCACTCCTCGCGGGCGGTTTCCAGCTCGCCGCGCCAGTAGCCGTGGCCCCACTCGCCGTGGTTGTAGCCCACCCCCAGGGTCAGGAACAGCTGCAGGGGCTCCAGGGTAAAGTCGTAGTGCTGCCCTTCACCGTCGACAAAGGCCATCGACGCACTGGCGGGCCAGCGCGTGCCCGGGCGGTAGTGGAGCTGGTGCTTCACCTCGCGCATGGGGACCATGCCGGGCTCCTCCCCCTCGGGGATCTGCTCGCCGCTGGCGTAGAGCGGCAGCAGGTCGGCGCTGACCTGGGTGGGAGTGCCGTCGCGGTCCTCGAAGGTGCCCATCTGGGTGCAGAAGTCGCCCCAGTTGATCGGGCTCCAGATCCAGTAGACCCCCGGCTCCTTGTTCAGTTTGCCCGGGGCCCCGCCCTGGGGCTCGCCCACCGGGCGCACGCCCCAGGAGCGGTCCCGGGTGCCGTAGGCCTGCTTGACCTCGAAGCGCTCGCCATCCACGCTGAAATGGCCCTCCCAGTAGCCGATCTGGGTAAAGCGCGTGGTGTGCATGATCAGGTGGCCGTCGTCGTGCAGGATGCTCGGGGGCTCCTGGTGGGGGGCGCTGGCGGCGCGAAACAGCAGGTCGCACTCGATCTTGTGCTCGTTGGGAGCCAGGGTCACCCGCAGGGCGCGCAGGGGCTCCTCGACGGTGATGCGCAGGGGGCCGACTTCGGTCTCGCCGCGCTCCCGGGGCGCCCGGCGGGAGGCGTGAAAGGCCACCTGGCGGTCGCCCATGGCCACGCTGAAATGGCCGTCCATGACGTGGCGGTTGGGGTAGAGCCCGAAGCCCACCTCGAAGAGGTAGCTGCCGTCGCTGTCGAAGCCGTTGAACCAGTAGCGGTCGTAGAAGTTGCGGTCGCTCTGGGAGGGCTCGTTGACCGGCTGCACGGTCTGGTGAACGCAGAAATCGTCGAAGCGGGTAATCATGGTCTGTCCTCATCTGGCGCGCCGGATGCGGGCCGGCGCGCGGTGTTATTGGGTGTTCGTCGGGCTCAGGGCAGGAAGTCCCCGGCGTCCAGGTCCAGGCAGTGCTGCAGCTGGCGCTCGATCACGGTGCGGAACATGCGGTCGCTGCGCTCCCCGGGGGAGGAGAAGCTGGAGCCGAGGATGGTCAGCAGCAGGCCGTGCATGCTCTGCTCCCGGTACTGGGCCCAGACTTCGTCAAAAGGCAGGTCGACGCCCAGGCCGGCCAGGCGCTCGCGGTACTCAGCGATGATCTCCCGCTCCCACCTGCGGCGGTCTTCCACCTCGACGCTGCTGCCGAGGAAGTAGGTGATGTCGGTGACCGGGCTGCTGATCTGGGGGGTCTGCCAGTCCACCGTCCAGCAGCTGTCGTCGCTGAACAGGATGTTCTCGACCCGCAGGTCGCCGTGGACCAGGGTGCGCGGCCCCGGGTGGCGGGTGGCGAAGTGCTTGTGGGCATTCACGTAGCGGGCACCGAAGGCCTTGGCCTCCTCGCTCAGGTTCTCGCCGAAGCGCTCGAGAAAGGTCGGCCAGCACTGCTGCAGGTACTGCTGGGCCAGCTCGCCGCTGCCGTTGCGGGCGGCATTCATGACGAAGTCCAGTTCCATCACGCTGTCGTCGCCGTAGAAGGCCGCGGCCAGCTTGGCCGCCTCCCCCAGCACCATGCGCGTCTGCGCCAGGGTCGCGCCAATCAGCTGGCTGCCGGGCTCGGCGGGGGCCAGGTCCTGCATCAGCAGAATGAATTCGTCGCGCTGCTCGCTGATCACGCTGGCGTAAACGGTCGGGATGCGCATGGCGGTGCGCTCGGCCAGGTGGCGGTAGAACATCACCTCGGTGTAGTAGGCGCCCTGGGCCCCCGCCAGGGAACGGGCGGTCTCGTCCTCGGCGGCGAACTTGCCCACCACGGTGGCCGGCGCGCCAGCGGCATCGCCGTCATAGTGCAGGGTGAAGCGCGCGTTGTCGCCAATCTTGCCGGTGCCGATGTATTCGTAGTCCAGGGCGGTCACCCTGCCCGCGCCCAGTACGCCGGCGTCGCGCAGGGCCCGGGTCATCCATTCCGGGGTCATGTCCGCCGGACGGGCTATCAATTCCAGCATCGTTGTCTGTCCTGTGTCGTGGTTGATCTTATTCGTCGCGGGCCGACCGCTGGTCAGTGCCCTGCGGGCTGCTCCAGCCCGAATTCCGGCCAGCTGCCGTGGACATAGGTCTGGCAGTTGCCGTAGCCCACGCCCCCGCCAACCGGGTCGGTCACCCGGATCACGCAGTCGCGGAACTGGCCGTAGCGCTCGATCACCTGCGGGTCGGCGGCGTCGCGTACGTGGTCGCCGTCGACATGCAGCTCGCCGCGCCAGCTGCCGTGATGCTGGCCGTCGCCGCCGTGGTAGTGCCCGGCCCCCAGATAAAACCCGGTTTCCGAGACTTTTTCAAACGCCAGCGGGCGCTCGCTGCCGTCTTCCATCTGCAGGCGGAACTCCCCCGACAGCAGGCGCCGGGTCTGCGGCTCAAATTGCAGCGCGGGGGTCATGCCACTGATGCCGGCAGTTTTGCCGCTGGCGTCCTCGAAGCCGCCCTGCACCCGCTGGTGCAGGAAGCCGGGCCCGGCGAACTGCAGGTAGTAGTGGTGAAAGGCGTACTCGCTGCCGTCGTCGCGGGTGAACAGCAGCGGGTTCCAGATCGCCAGGGCCTGGGGAATGTGCTGCTGGTAGTCGGGCTCCAGGTCCGGCGGCGGCATACCCACCGAGGGGCGCACGCCCCAGGACTTGTCCCGGGTGGACACCCAGGCCTCGGGGCGGATCTCGATACGCTCGCCGTCGATTTCCAGCCAGCCACTGGCGCGCCCGGTCTGGTGGTAGCGAATCTGGTCGGTGGCCTTGCGGAAGCCGTGCAGGTCGCGGCGGTCCTCGCGGTCCTCGACAACGCAGCCCGCCGCGGCGTGGAAGGTCAGGTCGAAGGCGATCGGCTGGGTGGGGTTGGGCTCCAACACCACGCGCACCTGCTGCAGGGGCTCGATGATCTCGTAGCGGATGGGCCCGGCATTCACGCTCTCGGTGTCGCTGTGCAGCGCGCGGCTGGCGCGCACCACCCACTGTTCCGTGCCCCGGGCGATGCCGGCGTAGGCGTCCACCACGTTGCGGTTGGTGTACTTGCCAAAGCCGAAGCCGATCTGCAGGGAGCCGTCGATGGCCGCCGCCATGCCGCAGACCTTTTCCGCCCAGGCCAGGTCGCTCTGGCCGACGCTGGCGAAGGTCTCCACGACCTGGTGGTGGAACTGTTCGTCGCTGGGCAAGAGCGGGCCAATACTGCCGGGCATGCGCGGTCTCCTTGTCGGTATCAGGGTCGGTATCAGGGCTTCACACACCCGGTGCGGGCGGGTAAGATTCCGGCAAATATTACATATGTAAGATTATGCCGCAAGCCACCCCGACACGTTCGCCCCGACAGCAGAAGACCCTCGGACGCTTGCTGCGGGCGACCCGCGATCTCGCGGCCGCCGGCGGCTATGCCGCGGTGACCATGAACGCCATGGCCGAGCGCGCCGGGGTCACCCGCATGACCGCCTACCAGTACTTCCGCAACCGGGACCACGCCCTGGCGGAACTGATTGTGGTCTGGGGCGCCGAACTGGCGGAAAAGCTGGCGCTGCAGCCCCCGGCCGTTGACCCGGAAGCAGATCCCGTAGGGGCCGTGCAGGCGCGTTTTCGCTGGGTGATTGCGGAGCTGTATCGGGAGCCGCAGCTGCTCTCGGCGGTGATCAGTGCGACGGCCAACGCGGATCCGGGCGTGCTGGCGGTGACCGAAGGGCTGGATGACGTCCTGGCGGATTTTGTCGGCGACGCCCTGGGCCATGTGCCCGAGGACCAGCGGCCCACGCTGATTCGCCTGCTCGGCTATCTGTTCCAGTCGGTGCTGGGCGCCCTGGCCACGGGAAAAATCGCCCTGGGCCAGGCCCAGGAAGACATGGTGCAGGGGATGGGCTTGATGACCGCGGGTTACCGGGTGCTGGTGCGGGAACCCGCGAAAGCGCGGCAGGCGCGAGAGGACGCGCCCGCCGGGGAGCCTAGTACGAGCCGCCCGTGCTGAGGGCACCGTCCTGGCCGATACGGAAGTCGGCCTCCAGCTCGCGGCCGTTCTGGTCGACGCCCTCGAACTCGATGGTGCCGTCCTCGTCCACCTCAAAGGCCTCGATCTGCACCATCCCCCGGGCCATGGCCGCCTGGGCGTACTGGCTGAGTTCCGCCAGGCCCAGCCCGGCCGGCTCGCCACGCTTGTCGTGCGTCTTCTGTTTGCCAATGGAGCCGTCGGCGTTGATATCCAGCTCGACATAGCCACCTTCGGACAGCCAGCCTTCGACCTCGTAGCCGCCCTGGCTGTCATCTTCCATTTCCACGCTGTGGAATTGCGTCACGCCATGCTGGGTCGCCGCCTGCAGGGCCGTATTCAGGCTCGGGGCCGAGTTCTGGGCCATGACCAGGGGGGCAGTGGCGAGACCACCAAGCAATGCAAGCATCGTAAATTGTTTCATCGTAAACTCCTTCATCGTCATTCAAGAGGTCGGGTTGCGGCGGCCGGGATCAGCCGTTCTGTGCAACCTGGGGCCCAGACTATCGGAGTGAGACTGTCAGCAAGGTGAGCGCTTTGTTCATGCTTCGTTCATCCTCGCCCTGCGATCATGCGCCCATGAAAAAACGTTCACTAGTACTCGCAGCCACTGCCGGCATCTGGGCCGCCACTGCCCTGGCGGACGATGCCGCGGACTGGCGCGCGCTCTATGAAGAGGTACAGGCCGGGCGTATCCAGCCCCTCGAAACCATCCTGGACACCCTCACGGACGACTGGCTGGGCGAGGTGATCAAGGTCGAGGCGGAGCGCGAGGACGGCCGTTGGGTCTACGAAATCGAGCTGCTGGGCCCCCGGGGCCAGGTGGTGGAGTTCGAGATTGACGCCGCCAGCGGCGAGATCCTCGAAATGGAGGGCCGCGATATTCGCGGCATGCGCAGGCCGTGAAGGTCCTGCTGGTCGAGGATGACCAGGCCCTGGCCAACAACCTCGCCGAGGCCCTGGGCTCCGCGGGTCTGCTGGTGGAGGTCGCCGGCGATGGCCGCGGCGCGGACTTCCTGGTCAGCACCGAACGCTACGATGCGGTGGTGCTGGACCTGGGGCTGCCCGACGGCAATGGCACCCAGTGGCTGGCGGGCTGGCGCGCGCGCGGCATCGACCTGCCGGTGCTGATTCTGACGGCCCGGGAGCGCTGGTCGGACAAGGCCGCGGGCTTCTCCGCCGGCGCCGACGACTATGTCACCAAGCCCTTCGAGACCGCCGAGGTGCTGTTCCGCCTGCGCGCCCTGGTGCGCCGCAGCCACGGTCACGCCCACCCGGTACTGCAGGCCGGCGAGCTGGCCCTGGATACCCACGCCGGCCAGGTGACCCGCGCCGGCATGCCGGTGGCGCTGACCGCCCAGGAATTCCGGCTGCTGTCCTACCTGATGCACGCGGCGCCGCGGGTGGTTTCCCGCGCGGAACTGTCGGAACATGTTTACGACGGCGACCAGGAACCCGACTCCAACGTGATCGACGTGCTCATCAGCCGCCTGCGGCGCAAGCTCGGCAACCACAGCATCGTCACCCTGCGCGGCCAGGGCTACCGGGTCAGCGACGACGACCGGGAGGCCTGATGCAGGCCCCGCGGACCTGGCCTATCGCCTCGCGCCTGCTGGTCTCCGCCCTGCTGCTGGTGCTGCTGGTGCTGCCCCTGGCGGGGAGCCTGCTGGCCTGGAACTTCCGCACCGCGGTGCACAGCGGCTTCGACGACCGCCTGGCCTCGCTGGTCAACGTGGTAATCGCCGGCATCGACTACCAGCCCGCCAGCAACAATCTGCAGATGAACCGCTCCCTCGGCGACCCGCGCTTTGACGGCGCCTACTCCGGCTGGTACTGGCAGGTGCAGACGGCCTCGGGGCGCACCCTCACCTCGCGCTCGCTCTGGGACCAGCGCCTGCCGCTGCTGGACGCCCAGCCCCAGGTGGTCGGCAAGGTCGTCGGCCCGCGGGAGCAGTCACTGCGGCTGCAGCAGCGCCGGGTTCACCTGCCCAATCTGCCCGAAGCCCTGACCGTGGCGGTGGCCGGCGACCTGGCGCCGATCGAGGCGGAGGTCGCCCGGTTCCAGCGCCTGCTGGTGCTCTCACTCTCGGGCCTGGGCCTGCTCCTGCTGGGGCTGCTGGCGGTGCAGATTCACTGGGGCCTGGCGCCCCTGCGCCGGCTGGAGCAGGACCTGCGCGCCGTGGAGAGCGGCGAGGCGGAAAACCTCGGCGAGAACCTGCCGCGGGAGCTGGCGCGCCTGGCCGGGGCGGTGAACCAGGTCCTGCAGCGCGACCGCACGCTGATCGAGCGCGGGCGCACCGCCGCCGGCAACCTCGCCCACGCCCTCAAGACCCCGGTGGCGGTCCTGCGCACCCTGAGCGAACGCCTGCCCGAGGCGCAGCAGCTGCCGGTCCAGACCGAACTGCGACGCCTGGACGAAGCGGTGCGCCACCACCTCGCCCGGGCCTCCAGCGCCGGCCCGGTGGCCCTGGGCAAGGGCACCGAGGTCGATACGGCCCTGGCGCCGGTGCTGGAAGCCCTCGCCGTGCTGGCACAGCGCCGCGGCCTGGTGTTTGCACAGCAGCGGGCCGGCCTGGGGCGGGTGCGCATGGATGCCCAGGACCTGCAGGAGCTAGCCGGCAACCTGCTGGAGAACGCCGTGCACTGGGCCAGGGGGCGCGTGCAGCTGAATCTGCAGCAGACGTCCCAAAGCCTGACCCTGGTCGTCGAGGACGACGGCCCGGGCATGTCGGCGAGCGACTGCGAGCAGGCCCTGCAGCGCGGCACCCGCCTGGACGAGAGCCGCCCGGGCTCCGGTCTCGGGCTGGCGATCGTGCGCGAGCTGGCCGAACTCTACGACGGGCAGGTCACCCTGGCCCGCTCGACCCTCGGCGGCCTCAGGGCACAGGTGGTGCTGCCCCTGGCCTGACCCGGCAGGGCTCTGGCGGCGCCCGAGGCAGCGTCAGTGCCTCGCCCAGCCGCCCCGCAATGCGGCATGCCGCGGCTCGCGGTGCCGCCCCGACCGAAACCTCTGCGGTCTTCCCCGCCGGTATGCCCACTTGAGCCAGCCAGGGAGGTCCCCCCGCGCGCCCGCGGGTAAGATAGACCGGCGAATTTCGAGGGAGGACCCGCATGCAAGACCGTATCGTTATCGTCACCGGCGCCAGCGATGGCATCGGCCGCGCCACCGCGGCACACCTGGCCCGGGCCGGCGCCCACGTGGTCATGCTGGCGCGGCGCCAGGCGCCCCTGGAAGCCGCCGCGGCGGAACTGCGCGAGGCCGGCGGCTCGGTGGAAACCGCCATTGTCGACATCACCGACAGCGCGGCGCTGGACAGCCTGATCACCGGCGTCGCCGAGCGCCACGGCCGCCTCGATGGTCTGGTCAACAACGCCGCCCAGGTCAGCATGGGCCCGATTGTCGATATCGACGACGCCACCTGGCGGCAGACCTTCGCCGGGGGTATCGACGCGGTCTTTGTCGCCACCCGCGCCGCCCTGCGGGTGATGCAGGCCCAGGGCTCGGGCTCAATCGTCAATATCGCCTCCACCAACGGCGAGCGGGCCATGCCCTGGATGGGCGCCTACTCCGCGTCCAAGGCCGCCACCATCCATTTCAGCCGCGTCGCCGCCATGGAAGCCGCGCCCCACGGTGTGCGGGTCAACGCCCTGTCACCGGGCATGATCATGACCCCCGGCAACCTCAACTATTACCAGCAGGAACCCGAGGCACAGCAGCGGGTCGAAGCGGCAATCCCGGCCCAGCGGGGCGGCACGCCGGAAGAAGTCGCGGCGGCAATTGCCTTTCTGCTCTCGGACGATGCCACCTACGTCAACGGCGTCTGCCTGGAGGTGGACGGCGGCAAGGCGGCCCAGCTGTTTATCCCCGGCTGAGCCATGCCCGACGGTCAGGCCGCCGGCGCCCCGGCAGCCCGACCTCTGAAGCGACAACAGCAACACCCCACAATCAGCATAAGGAAACCCGCATGAACGCATCCTCCCCGACCGACCAGACCAACCCCGAAGCGCCCCTGCCGATGACACCCGCCAAGGGACTCGGCGTGCTGCTGGGCATCATCGTAGTGGTGGCCGGTTTCATCGCCATCAACTCGGCCCTCGACGTGCACGAGTTCTGGGCCGGTTTCCTCTTCCTGCTCTACTGGGCGGGGATCGAGCATGTGGCCTGGGACAAGCTGGCCGCTTGCGTGGTAGGTTCCGTGGTCGGCCTGACCCTGGCCTGGCTGCTGTTCGCCCTCCCCGGCTGGTTTGGCGAGGCCGGCGGTTTCATCTTCCTCGGGCTGATCCTGGTGGTGATCTACTGCCAGGTCATGGGCTGGCTGCCGGTGGCCATCAACCTGACCACCATGCTCTTCCTGACCGCGGGGACCATTCCCGCGGTGCAGGAAGGGGTGAACTTCGGCGACGCCTTTATCGCCCTGGGGCTGGCCTTCGCCTATTTCATCGGCCTGGTCTGGGTCGGCACCCGCCTGATGGCGCGCAAGGCGGCCCCGCAGGCAGCCTGATCCCCCGGGGCGCAAGGCCCCGATCCCCCTAGACCAGCACCCTGCTCCACTCGCCGTAGTGCCCGGGCACCGGGCCGCGGCGCCAGGCTAGGGCAATCAGTGCCAGACCGCAGGCCAGGCTCGCCACCAGCGCCGGCCAGCCCAGGCCGTAGACCCAGGGCGTGACCAGGGGAATCAGTGCCAGCGGCAGCAGCAGCCAGCGCAGGGGCCGCGCGGCGCCGGCCATGGCCACGACCGTCACGGCGATGACCATGGCGCCGGTGAAGTGGTCCCAGTCCGCCATCGCACCCTCGGCGCCGAGGGTCACCCGGGTGAACATCAGCCAGGCGCCGATCAGCAGGCACAGGGCCAGGTTCCAGGGCAGGTTGACCCCGGTGGTGAGGGCCCCGCGCAGGAGCGTGCCGGGGCCCGCCTGCTGGAAGCTTTCGTCCTCCGCCTCGCGCCGGCCACTGTCGGTGTCGCCGGTAAAGAAGATCTTCAGCAGCGGAGCCCCGGCCTGCCGGCGCCGCAGCAGGAAGCCGCCCGTGGCGACCAGCTCGTTGAAGGCGTAGGCGATCTGCAGCAGCATCGCCGCGGCCCCCAGCAGGCACAGGGTGCACCAGGTGCCGATCAGGATCGGCTGGATGATGATGAAGGTGATGGACACCGCCCCCAGGGGCACGATCAGCACGCCGAAGGAAGCCACCACCCAGGGCATGGTGCGCCAGCGGCGGGTGTCGCCGAGCAGGCCCAGCATGATTTCCAGGGCGTAGACGATGCCGCCAAGACCCGCGTCGGGGATCGGCCAGGCCTCGGACACCTCGGAGGTGATGATGGCCTCGGTGCCGTTCTTGCCCGCCATGCCGGCGAAAAAGGGGTCCCACACCGCGTCGATGTGCCCGAGCTGGTAGGCCGCCAGGTAGCGCGAGATGCAGAAGCCCAGCAGGGCCAGCAGGATGATCGGCAGGCGCTGGTACCAGCTCGAGGGGTTGTTGTCCCAGCCCGGCGGTGTGGTCGGACCACTGGCCAGGGCCACGGGCGACACCCCGGGGGCCGGTCGCACCAGCGCCGACAGGCCGATCGCCAGCAGGCCGGTCACGGTGCCGTTGAGGTAGCCCGCGGCGCTCCCGGTCCAGAACACCAGGGGCGCAAACAGCAGCCAGACCCCCACCAGCGCGCAGACCCAGCGCGCCCAGCCCTGGCGCCAGGACAGGGAAATGCCCGCGAAAACCGCCAGCGCCAGCCCCGCGAACAGGTCGCTCCAGGCAAGCCAGGTGCCGGCGTAGCCGAGCGCCGGCGGTGAGGTCACCAGCCAGGCCCCGACCCCCATGTTGAGGTAGTGAGCCCACTGGGACTGGCGGTGTTGCTGCCGGTAGCGCTGGTTGTGCTGCGCCAGCAGGCGGTCGGGATTGCGGCCCAGGTCGTCGGCCTCCGCCATCCAGTCCGGCGGGGTGATGCCGTTGTCCCGGTACCAGCCCCGGGGGTCCCGTTTCAGGTTGTCCACGAGTGCCGCCAGGCCGTCGAAGAGCCGGTGCCGGGGCTCCCATCCCAACTGCTCCCGGGCGCAGCGAATATCCAGCTCGTAGTGGTCGTTTGCCAGGTCAATCATGAAGGGGCGGATAAAGGGTTTCTCGCCCTTGTCGAAGTCGTCCGGGATCACCGGCTCGGCCTGGGCCTCGGCCCAGGCCCCCGCCTTGGCCACCGGGCCGGGCACGCTCAGGGTCTTCCATTCCTCGACGCCGTGCAGCAGCTCCCCCACCCGGTTCTGGATCGCCTCGTAGCTGTCGCAGTGCTCCTCGCCGACCAGGATCTCGCCCTGCGCCGGCAGCTCTTGGCGGCGGTCGATGGCGGCGCGGAAGGCGGCCATCATGTCGGCCTTGTGCAGGAAGGCCTGGCCGACGCCGGTATCCCCGGCGTAGAGATGACTTTTCAGATTGCGCTCGTAGATGCGCGCGATCTGGTGCGACAGGGTGGGCACGCAGGTGTGCTCGTCGTAGACACCCGCCAGTCGCAGCAGGGTGAAGGGCATGTCGCCGGCCTCTTCGCGGATCGCCGCCTCGGCCTCGGCCTTGGAGCGGGGATAAACCCATCCCGGCTCGATCGGGGTGTCTTCGCTGATCTTGTGACCGGGGACGCCGGGGCGGTGGACCAGCATGGTACTGGAGTAGATGAAGCGCTCCACCCGGTAATCCTGCAGGGCGCGGACCAGCTTGCGGGTGCCCTCGACGTTCACCGTCTGGTAGAGGGGCGATGCCTCGCCGGAAAAATCGAAGTAGGCCGCGAGGTGCACCACCGCGGCGAAGTCGCCGCCGTGGCGCTCGGCCACCTCCCGCAGGGCCAGGCGGACGGAATCCTCCGAGGTGAGATCGACATCGAGGCTCTCGTCGGCGGCCTCCGCGGTCACGATATCCAGCCCGATCACCCGGTAGTCGGGCTGCAGTGACTGTGTCAGTGCAGTGCCGATGTCACCGGCGGCGCCGGTGATCAGCACCAGGGGTTTGTCGGTGTGCGCTGCCTCCTTTGCGGCCATGCTCCAGCTCCCTGGTTGAAGTGTGTTCACCAACCCTGGGTGCCGCCCGGCAGAGAGTGCAACGCGTCGCGTCTGTCCCGGGGCGGACAGGGTTGCGTCGTGTTGTCGCTTGCTGGTCAGTCAGTATAGAAGAGAGCGCGCGTGCCTGCAGGGAGGCGCCGGCTGCTAGGGCCCGCCGCGCGATGCGAGCTATCTGCTCAGCACAGGTCCGCGGCGATCAACCAGCGCCGCAAATGCCGGAAGCCGGCGCGATCCACATCCTGGCGCCAGACCCACAGAATCTGGACGGCGCCACCCGCGGCTGACACCGCGCGCAGGACCACCAAACCGGGCAGCAGCAGGCAGCCGGGGAGCGGGTGCAGGTCAATCGCTTCTCGATCCTGCGCCGGCCACCAGCGCAGGTCAGCCTCGCCCAGCGCCAGGCGCTGCTGCGCCGGCACCGCGGGCAGGCCCAGCCAGGCCAGCGGTAACCCGGCGGCAAAACCGAGTAGGGAGGCGGTGACATAGCCCCGCTGGGCAATTTCCAGCAGGGCAAGCAGCAACAACAGGCAGAGGCCGCACCAGGCCAGGCGCGGCCGGGGGTCAATCCAGGTCAGGACGCGTAAAGCGCAGAATGCGGTCGACGATGCTGGCAATCTCCGGATCCTCCGGGCTTTCCCGGCGCAGGAACCAGGCGAACAGCTCCTGATCCTGGCACAGCATCAGTTGCTGGAATCGCGCCCGATCGGCGGCCTCGAGCTCGGCATAGCACTGGTTGACGAAGGGCTCCAGCACCAGGTCCAGTTCGAGCATGCCGCGCCGGCTGGCCCAGCGCATGCGATTGAGTTCATCGGTGTCCAGCATTACAGCTCCCGTCCCGGCAAGGGAAGATCAAAAGCGGTATTATACCGGCTTGCGTGGCCACATGTGGCCACGCCCATCGCAGACCTTTGCAGGAGTCGACAGCACCGTGTCAGATCGCAGCGCAGCCGCTTCCAACACCGCCCCCGGGGCCACAAGCACCCTCGCCGAACTCCGTCGCGAGGCAGTCATCGAGGTCACCGGGCGCGACGCCCTCACCTTTCTGCACAACCAGGCCAGTTGCGACCTCAAGCAGCTCGCCGCGGACCAGGCCACCCGTGGCACCTTCTGCAACCCCCAGGGCCGGGTGCTGGCGGATGTGCTGATCCTCTGCCTGGGGCCGGAGCACTACCGCCTGCGCCTGCGGCGCAGCATCCTCGAGAGCACCCTGGAAGCACTCGGCCGCTTCGCCCTGTTTTCCAAGGTGACCCTGGAACCCGCCGCGGAGCAGCTACAGCTGCTGGGTGTACAGGGGCCCGGGGCCCGGGCGGCCCTGGAAGCGCTGTTCGACAGCCTGCCCGAAGGCCTGCTGGGCTGGCGCGGCGACGCCGGCGCCACGGTGGTGCAGCTCGACGAGGCGGGCGAGGCTTTCGAGCTCTGGCTGGACGCCACGGCCCGGTCAGACCTGGCGACCACCCTGCGCGAGGCCCTGCCCGCCGACGACAGCGAAAGTGCCTGGGAGCTGGCCGGCCTGCGCCGGGGCGTCGCCCGGATCACCGCTGCCACCCGCGGGGAATTGCTGCCCCAGCAGCTCAACTACGACCTCACCGGCCACATCAACTTTCGCAAGGGCTGCTACCCCGGCCAGGAAGTGATCGCCCGCATGCACTACAAGGGCAAGGCCAAGCGCCGGCTGCTGTTGATGCAGGCCCCCGCCGGCAGCGCGCCAGCAGATGGCGACAGTCTCTACCTGGCCGGCAAGGACAGCCCCGCCGGGCAGGTGGTCAACGCGGCCAGCGACCCTGACGGCCAGGTACTGGCCCTGGTCACCACCACGGACAGCGCCGCCAGCGAGGGCCTGCGCCTGGCCCCGGGCGACGAACAAAGCCTGAGCCTGGTGGAACTGCCCTACCCCGTGCCCTTCGGCTGACCGGACCCTGTGCCCGTCAGCCATCCGCCATCGCCCGACGACTGACAGGAAGCCGCCATGGAAAAACTCGTCTATCTGCTGGGCCGGGAGCCCGACGCCGACACGCAGGGCCTGCGCGAACAGCTGCTGGCAGAGACGGTGCCCCTGCTGCGCGCCCATGGTGCCCGGCAGATCACCCTGAATATCGCCGACCTGGATGCCGAGGTGCAGGATACCGCCCCCGACCGCATCGCCGGCCCCTGGGGGTCACTGGGGGCGGTGGTGGCGTTCTGGCTCGAGTGCCTGGACAGCCGCGGGCCGATCGAGGCGCACCTGGTCAGCCTGGCGCCGGGTGTGACCGGCTACCTGGTCACCGAGTCCCTGCCCCAGACCTTTGCGCAGGACTGGGGCGAGGGCGAGCGCCGCCCCGGGGTGAGCCAGTTCACCGCCCACGGCAAGCCCAAAGGCCTGGACGAAGCGAGCTTCTACCACAACTGGCAGATGGAGCATTCGCGGCTGTCCTTCGACTTGCACCCGCTGCGCTGGTCCTACGAGCGCAACGCGGTGGCGCGCCAGCTCTGCGGCGCGGACACGGGCTACCGTGCCCTGGTGCTGGAGCACTTCCGCGAACTGCGGGACTTTACCGACCCGGCGCGCTACTTCGGCGACCCGGCGGTGGTCGAGCAGATGTATGCGGAGCTGCCGGGCTTCTGTGACGTGCACAACATGGTCACCGGCCCGATGAGCGAGTACCGCTTCGCCTAAAGCGCCGGCAGGGACCAGTCGATGGGCGTTTGCCCGCGCTGTGCCAGCCAGGCATTGGCGGCGCTGAAATGGCCGCAGCCGAGGAAGCCCCGGTGGGCGCTGAGGGGAGATGGGTGCGGCGCGGTCAGCACGCAGTGGCGCTCGCGGTCGATCACCGCGCCCTTGCGCTGGGCGTAGCTGCCCCAGAGCAGGAAAACCACGCCCTCGCGCTCGCGATTGACCACTTCCACCACACGATCGGTGAAGGTCTCCCAGCCCTTGCCCTGGTGGGAGCCCGCCTGGCCGGCGTTCACAGTGAGCACGCTGTTCAGCAGCAGGACGCCCTGGTCCGCCCAGTGGGCCAGGTTGCCGTGGTCGGGCGGGGGGATGCCGAGGTCGCGTTCAATCTCCTTGTAGATATTCCGCAGTGAGGGCGGGATCGCCACCCCCGGGCGCACCGAGAAGCACAGGCCGTGGGCCTGGCCGGGGCCGTGGTAGGGATCCTGGCCCAGGATCACCACCTTGACCCGGTCCAGGGGGGTGTGCGCGAAGGCATTGAAGATCTCCCCGCCCCGCGGGAAGACCGTCGCGCCCTGGTCTTTCTGCGCCTGCAGGAAGTGCCTGAGTTGCTGCATGTAGGGCTGCTGGAATTCGCTCTCCAGTGCCGCCAGCCAGCTGGCTTCCAGTTGTATCGCGCCCGCCATGGTTCAGTTGCAGGCCGCCAGCAGGACCACCTGTTCCGCCGGGACGACCGCTCGCGGCAGCTCGCTGGCCAGCAGCAGGCGCTTGTCCCGGGCGCGCTTGCCGGCGTCCTGGTTCTCGATCGCCAGCAGCTCGACGCCGCTGTCCGCCGCGCTGCGGCGCTCAGCCGGGGCATCGCCGTAGAGGGTGGTGCGCAGGCGCGGCCTCCGCCCCAGGGCAGATATGCGCTGCTCCATCACCGCCGGCGCCCACTCCTGGCCGTGGGCGGCGCCTGCGGCGCGGGTGATGCTCTCGTTCATCAGCGTGCCGCCGAGATCGTTGGCACCGGCATTCAAGCAGACATCGACACCGGCGGCGCCCATCTTCACCCAGCTGGTCTGGATGTTGTCGATGTGGCCGTGCATCACCAGGCGCGAGACCGCGTGCATCAGCACCGCCTCGCGGAAGGTCGGGCCGCGGCGGGCGCGGCCGCGCAGGAACATCGGTGCCTCCATGTGCACGAAGGGCAGCGGCACCAGCTCGGTGAAGCCGCCGCTGCGCGCCTGCAGCTCGCGGATCGCCAGCAGGTGGCGGGCCCAGTGCCGCGGCGCCTCGATGTGCCCGTACATGATGGTGGCGGTGGTGCGGAAGCCGACCCGGTGGGCGGTCTCCATCACCTCCAGCCACTCGGCGGTGTTCAGCTTGTCCGGGCAGAGGACCGCGCGCACCTCGTCATCGAGGACTTCGGCGGCGGTGCCCGGCAGGGTGTCCAGGCCGGCGGCCTTGAGCTGGCGCAGGAAGTCCTCCAGAGATACCCCCAGGGTAGCCGCTCCCTGCCACACTTCCAGCGGCGAGAAGGCGTGGATGTGCATGCCCGGGGTCGCCGCGCGCACGGTGGCGAGGATATCCAGGTAGGTCTGCCCGGTGTAGTCGGGGTGGATGCCCCCCTGCATGCAGACTTCGGTGGCGCCCCGGGCCCAGGCCTCGCGGCAGCGCCGGGCGATCTCGGTGGCGCTGATGTCGTAGGGGCGCCCGCGCAGTGCCTCGTTGTGCTTGCCCTTGGAGAAGGCGCAGAACTGGCACTTGAAATAGCAGACGTTGGTGTAGTTGATGTTGCGATTGATCACGTAGCTGACACTGTCGCCACAGCGCTGACGGCGCAGCCGGTCGGCGGCGTCCACCAGGTAGCGGAACTCCGGCCCGCGGGCGCTGAACAGGCGGGTCACGTCGGCCTCGTCCAGGGCCTCGGCGCGCTCGCAGCGCTCGACGATGGCGCGCAGGTCGGCGGCCACGGCGAAGGCATTCACCGGCTGCGCCAGCAACTCGGCCTCCACCGGCGGCACCGGCTTCTCCTCGCCGGGGACCCAGTCGTCGCGACGGGCAAAACCCTGGGCATCCTGCTGGCGCATGACCGCGGCGCGCAGGGCCGGGTCGAGCCAGGTGTCGGCCTGCAGGGCATAGGCCGGATAGATGGTCAGCCGCTGCTCCAGGAACTTGCCGGCGCTGGCGGTCTCCCGGGCCAGCTGGTCCAGGTGGGGCCAGGGCGCTTCCGGGTTGACGTGGTCGGGGGTCAGCGGGGAGACGCCGCCCCAGTCGTTGATCCCCGCGCCGAGCAGCTGCGGCAGCACGCCGGGGCTCAGGTTGGGCGGCGCCTGCAGACTCATCTCGGCGCCGAACAGGATGCGCGCCACCGCCAGGGTCCACAGCAGCTCGTCCAGGTCCGGCTCCGGGGCGCCGGCCATCAGCGTGCCGGGCTTGGCGCGGAAATTCTGCACGATGATTTCCTGCAGGTGCCCGTGGCGCTGGTGCACCTCACGCAGGGCCAGCAGGGACTCGATGCGCTCGCGCCGGGTCTCGCCGATGCCGATCAGGATGCCCGTGGTAAAGGGCACCTTCGCCGCGCCGGCGCGCTCCAGGGTCTCGAGGCGCACCGCGGGCACCTTGTCCGGGGAACCGTAGTGCGGCATGCCCTTTTCGCACAGGCGCTCGGCGGCGGATTCCAGCATGATGCCCATGGAGGCGCTGACCGGGCGCAGGAAGGCGATTTCCTCGTCGCTCATGCAGCCGGCGTTGATGTGCGGCAGCAGCCCGGTTTCTTCCAGGATCCGCTGCGCCACGTGGGCCACGTATTCCAGTGTCGTGGCAAAGCCCATCTCCGCCAGGGCCTCGCGCGCCGCGCGATAGCGCAGTTCGGGCTTCTCGCCCAGGGTCAGCAGGGCCTCCTGGCAGCCCATGGCGGCGCCCTGCCGGCACAGCTCAAGCACCTCGTCCACGCTCAGGTAGGGCGACTCGACCTTTTTCGGCGTGGTGGCAAAGGTGCAGTAGTGACAGACGTCGCGACACAGGCGCGTCAGGGGAATGAACACCTTGCGCGAGTAGGTCACCAGGTTGCCGTGGCCGCGGTCGCGCAGCTGAGCGGCCACGGCCAGCAGGCCGGCGCTGTCGTGGCACTCGGCCAGGGCCAGGGCCTGTTCCCGCGCGGGAAGATGTCCGTCCAGGCACTGCTGCCAGAATTGCTGCCAGTTATTCATGCGCTCCTCGTGTCCTCGTGGTGCCAGCCGTGCAGCCAGGCTGCCGTCCGCGGCCCGGGGGCCTGCCGGTCGAGCTGCTGCAGGTCCTGCGGGGTGTCAATATCGCTGGCCACCCCCGGCAAGTGCAAGCACCGGAACGGGTTTTTATGGGTTTCCGCCCCGCGGCGATGGGCCTCGGCGCTGCCTGGTCCAAACTGGAATACCGGCGGCGCGGCGGCGGCGCAGAGCAGCAGGTTGCTGCCGGTCCCGGCGGCGTCGCAGCCGAGCACCACACCGCCGCTCGTTTCCCGGGCCGCGAGGGCGGCATCGATGTCCGCCGCCCCCAGGCAGGGCAGGTCGGCGTGCAGCACCAGGGTCAGCGCCCCCGGCTCGGCCGTCGCCGCCACGCGCTCCGCGGCCGCCTGCAGGACCCGGTTGAGGGGGTCCGCCGGCCGCAGGCCATCGCCATCGCAGCCAGAGCCCGCCAGCAGCGCCGCCTCGGACCAGTGGCGGGCACCCGCCTCCCGCGCCAGCGCGGCCACCTCGGGGGCGTCCGAGAGCACAGTCACGGTCGCCACCGCGGGATGTGCCACCAGCACCGCCAGCACATCGGCCGCCATGGCGCGCACCAGCGCCCGCCGCTGGTCCCGCGACAACAGATCCGCGAGGCGGGTCTTGGCCGCCTCCAGATCCTTCAGGGGCACCAGGGCGTGCACGCGGGCGGCCATCAGCGCAGGCCGTCCAGGCAGGCGCGAGCCAGGACCTGTTTATCCTCGCGGCTGCGCATCCATGTCGGTACCACCAGCGCACGCATGCCCAGGTTCTCCACCTCTGCGGCCAGGGCCGCGTCCTCCTCGTCCAGCGCAAACACGGACACCAGGCCCGGGTAGCGCGTGGCATACCACTGCGCGACACCCAGGGCGGTGACCGGCAGGTTCAGCTCGGCCAGCATCTTGCCCGCCGGGCCTTTCACCGCGCGGCCGCCAATGATCGGCGAAATCGCCGCCACCGGGGCGCCAGTGTCACGCAGGCGCTGCCAGAAGTCCTCCACCAAAAGGATGGGGTCCACGCTGACAAAGGGGTTGGAGGGGCAGATGATCACCGCATCCAGGGCGCCGGGCCGGGCCAGGGCCGCCAGCTGCGGCTGCAGCCGGGCCGCTTCCAGCCCGGCGAAGCGGAAACCCCGCACCCGCGGCTGGCACTGGCGACGCACGAAGTATTCCTGGAAGGGCAGTTCCCCATCGTCGGTGTCGACGCGGGTGGCCAGGGGCTGCTCGGTCACCGGGTAGAGTCGGGCGCCAATCCCCAGGCGTTCGGCCAGTTCGGCGGTCACCGTGGACAGGCTGGCCCCGTCCGCCAGGCGCCCGGCGCGAAACAGGTGGGTGGCGAGGTCGCGATCCCCCAGCCGGAACCAGGTCGGCGCGTCCAGCTCGGCGAGGGCTTCCAGCACCTGCCAGCTCTCCCCGGCCAGGCCCCAGCCCTGGGCCGGGTCGTTGCGCCCCGAGAGGTTGTAAAGCACGGTATCGATGTCCGGGCAGATGGTCAGCCCCAGGTGGCGGAAGTCGTCGGCGACATTGCAGGCAATGTGCAGCGCCTCCGGTGGCAGGACATCCGCCAGGCCGGTGCACAGGCGGGCGCCGCCGACTCCGCCGGACAGCGCGAGAATCGCTGGCGTCGCCATCAGCGGAACATGTCCATGTGCCGCGGGCGCAGCAGGGCGCTGGCATCCCGCGCCGCGGGCCGCAGGGACAGGCCCCGGGCCAGCACCACCGGCAGGCCCTCGGCCGCCTGCCCCATGACCAGCGAGGCCGCCGCCGCCAGTTCATCGGCGACCGCGGGCTCGGTGACCTCGAGGCGATTGCCGAACAGGTCACTGTCGCCGATCTGGTTGAACAGCGGATCGAAGCCGGCGCAGCCCAGGGCCAGGCCGACGGTGCCGGTGCGCCAGGCGCGGCCGGCGCTGTCGTTGATCAGCACATGGGGCGCCACGCCGCACTGCGCCTCGAGACCGCTGCGCAGGGCGCGCGCGGAGGCATCGCAGTCCTGCGGCAGCAGCAGCACCCGCGGGTCGTCCGGATCGGTGTGGATATTGGAGCGGTCGATACCGGCATTGGCGTGCACATAGCCGCAGCGGTGCTCGACGATAATCACTCCCGGGCGCACCCGCACCACCTCGCGGCTCTCGCGCAGGATCAGCTCCACCAGGCGCGGGTCCTTGTCCGCCTGGCGCGCCAGGTCCAGGGCCCGCGGCCCCGGCTCGACCTCGGCCAGGCGGCAATAGCGGTTCTCGGCCTTGGAGACGATTTTCTGCGCCACCACGACCACGTCGTCGGCACGCAGGACCAGGTCGTTGTCAGCCAGTGCGCGGGCAATCAGGGCTGCGAGGTCATCCCCGGGTTCCACCCGGGGAATGCCTGCGAGTGCAATCAGCTCAAGCCGGGCACTCATTCATGGCTGTCCAGGCCGCTGATGCGGATGCCGGCATGGCAGCTGTACTGCTTGTTGATCACGATCAGCACCGAGGTCAGGGCCTCGGCGGCCGCGGCGTTGTTGATCATCCCGGCGTGGAAGCCACGCATGCCGGCCGCCTCGACCAGCTGGATCACCTCACCGCGGGCGTCCTTGCTGTTGCCGCAGACCAGTACATCGCAGTCCACCGGGCCGTCGCCCTGGAGGTGTGCCGCGGCGACGTTCTGGAAGGCGGAGACAACCTTGACGCCCTCGCCCAGCAGATTCTGGGCGATCTGGCCGGCGCTGCCCTCTTCCGGCAGCTGTACGCGGGCCACCTTCGGCGGCACCAGGGGGACGGTGACGTCGATCAGGATCTTGCCCTGCAGGGCCGCCGCCACGCTTTCCAGCGTGCTCTTCTGATGGCTGAAGGGAACGGTGATGGCAACGATGTCCGCCGCCTGGGCCGCGGCCAGGTTCTCCATGGCCTCGACATCCACCCGCTCCAGGCCGCGCTCGGCCATGACCTTCTCCAGGTCGGCCACCGCGGCTTCCGCCTTGTCCTGGGTCCGCGAACCGATGATGACGCGGTAGCCCGCCTTGGCCCAGCGCCGTGCCAGACCCGTGCCGAGATCCCCGGTGCCGCCGAGAATGGCGAGCACGGGCAAAGAATCAGTTGCCATAGTTATGTCCTGCTAGCTGGATGGAGGGGTGACCGGTTTAGCCTGGCCAACCGGGCCGGCGAAAGTCCACCCCCGACAGTGCAGCGCCTCCTCCGACATTTCCGGATCACCGGGGAAGCGGGTAGGATGCGCGAAGCCGTGGCATCTTAGGCAATTCAACCGGCGACCACAAGTTGCCGGCACGCCGCCGCCACAGACCCGAAACCGCACAGCAAGGAACCCAAGATCATGCACAACCCGCTGGATTTCACTGGCCGCACCGTACTGGTTACCGGAGGGGGCAAGGGCGTCGGCAAGGGAATCACGGAGCGCTTCCTCGAGGCCGGCGCCGACGTCGCCATCTGCGGGCGCAACCCGCCGGAAACCCTGCCCGCTGTCGGCGATCGCGAGGCGGTCTTCTTCACCTGTGACGTGCGCAAGTACGACCAACTCGAGGCCATGATCAACCAGGTGGTGGAACGCTTCGGGCGCCTCGACGTGCTGGTGAACAACGCCGGCGGCGCACCCTACGCCGAGGCGGCCAGCGTCTCCCCGCGCTTCCACGAGTCGATCATCACCCTCAACCTGACCGCGCCCCTGCACGCCGCGCAGCTGGCCAACCGGGTGATGCAGGGGCAGGAGGACGGCGGCAGCATCATCAACATCGCCAGCGTGAGCACCATCCGCCCCTCCCCCGGCACCGCCGCCTACGGCGCCGCCAAGGCCGGCCTGGTCAACCTGGGCCACTCCCTCGCCGTGGAGTGGGGCCCGAAAGTGCGCGTCAACGCCGTCATCGCCGGCCTGGTGGAGACCGAGCAATCGCACCTGCACTACGGTGACGCCGAGGGCGTGGCCGCGGTTGGCCGCACCATCCCCCTGGGGCGCATGGCGGTGCCCGGGGATATCGGCAACGCCTGCCTGTTCCTGGGGTCGCCGCTGTCGTCCTACGTCAGCGGCACCAGTTTCGCGGTCCACGGCGGCGGGGAAAAGCCCGCCTTCCTGGACGCCGCCAACACCGACCGGTAGCCGCTCATGTCCGCTTTGCGCCCAGCTCTGCTTGCCCTGCTCGCCCTCACCGCCGGTTGCCAGGCCGGCAGCGGCACCCCGCCCCAGGCAGCGGGCGAGGCGCCTCCAGCGGGCCCCGACACCGCGGAGTGGCGCCACTACGGCGGCGAGGGCGCGCGCCAGTTCAGCCCCCTCGGCGAGATCCACGCCGGCAATGTGGAGCAGCTCGAGCTGGCCTGGGAACACCGCTCCGGGGATACCAGCGACGGCACCGGGGAGTGGGGCTTCGCCTCCCTGCAGGTGACCCCGCTGGTGGTCGAGGACAGCCTCTTTTACTGCACCCCCTTCGGCCGGGTCTTCGCCCTGGATGCCGAGACCGGCGCCGAGCGCTGGTCCTTCGACCCCGAGGTGCGCAACCGCCACAGCGGCCTCTACCCGGTGGTCTGCCGCGGTGTGGCCTACTGGGAGAGCGGCGAGCCGGCGGAGCGCGGCCAGCACTGCGGCACACGTATCCTCTATGGCACCCGGGACGCCGAACTGATTGCCCTGGATGCCCGGGACGGTGAGCCCTGCGCAGACTTCGGCGACAATGGCCGGGTGGCGCTGAAAGAGGAGATCACCGGCGCCGGGCCCTTCGAGTACTACCCCACCTCGCCCCCCTGGATCCAGGATGACGTCGCAGTCCTGGGCGCCATGGTCCCCGACAACGACCGCGTCGACGTGCCCAGCGGCGTGGTGCGGGCCTTCGACGTGCGCAGTGGCGAGCTGGCCTGGGCCTGGGAACCGGTGACCGAGAACTACCGCGAGCGCCACCGCGACGAGCGGGGCCAGGCCCGCTATCACCTGGGCAGCCCCAATGTCTGGGCACCGATGTCCGGCGACCCGGAACTCGGCCTGGTCTATGTGCCCACCGGCAACCCCTCCCCCGACCTCTACGGCGGCGACCGCGACGGCCTGGACACCTACGGCTCCTCGGTGGTGGCCCTGGACGCCGCCACCGGCGAGTACCGCTGGCACTTCCAGACCGTGCACCACGACGTCTGGGACTACGATGTCGCCTCGCAGCCGACCCTGTTCCAGCTGCCGGGTGTCGGCGGCGGCCGCCCGGGCCTGGCCCAGGCCACCAAGATGGGGCACATCTTCCTGCTCGACCGCGCCACCGGCGAGCCGCTGTACCCGGTGGAAGAGCGGCCCGTGCCCCAGGACGGCGTGCCGGGAGAGCAACTGTCGCCAACCCAGCCCTTTCCCACCCATCCCAGCCCCCTGCATCTGCCGCAGCAGCTCAGCGAAGACGACATGGACGGCTTCGTCTGGCTGGACAAGCTGGCCTGCCAGCGGGAACTGGCGAAATACCGCAACGAGGGCATGTTCACGCCCCCCTCGCTCGAGGGCAGCGTGCTCTACCCCAGTACCACTGGCGGTATCAACTGGGGCGGCGTGGGCATCGACCCCGGGCGCGGCATCCTAGTGGTCAACCAGATGCACCTGGCCTCGGTGGTACAGCTGATTCCCCGGGACGACTACGACGCGCTCAACCCCCAGGGCAGTTACCCCCTGGAGTACTACCCGATGACCGGCAGCGCCTACGGGGTCAAGCGCTTCCCGCTGTTCTCCCCGCTGGGGGCGCCCTGCAACCCGCGTCCCTGGGGCACCCTGACCGCGGTCGACCTGGCCAGCGGCGAGGTCCTCTGGCGCCGGCCCCTGGGCACCACCCGCGGCCAGGCCCCCTGGCCCCTGTGGTTCGAGACCGGCACGCCGAACGCCGGTGGCCCGCTGGTGACGGCCGGCGGGCTGGTCTTCATCGCCGCCACCACCGACAGCTACTTCCGCGCCTTCGACCTGCTCAGTGGCGAGGTGGTCTGGGAGTACGACCTGCCCTACACCGGCAACGCCACCCCGCTCAGCTTCCGCGGCAGCCGCAGTGGGCAGCAGTTCGTGGTACTCGCCGCCGGCGGCCACGGCTGGTCGGAGTCCGGCGACGCCATCATGGCCTTTCGCCTGCGCGGAAAAGACCGCTAGACCGGCGGATCAGTTCACCCCCGGCGCCCGCTGGGGGTATACTCGCAGGCATACCGTCCGAGGATCCGCGGCAGTGACGCGCTGCGCGCGGCTCCCCCAGCCGCAGGGATTGCATGTCAGGCGAGATCGCAGGTAACGCTCAAAACCGTCAACTGCTGACCGGGTTTCGCCGCTACAGCGACCAGGTGCTGGGGCGGCGCATGAGCGACTTCGTCGACGCACTGATCGACTATCTCACCGAACTGTCCCACAGCCCGCGCGCGCCGGGCATTGGCCGCGGCAGCCTGATGGACTGCCTGATGTTGCTGCGCCAGCGCCGCACGGTCCTGAGCGAGCGCTGGCTGGTCGAGCTGGGGCGCTTCCGCGACGACCTCTGTCCGCCGGCGGAGCAGCACGACCAGTGGTGGGACGTGATCGAGAGCGGCGGCGCCCTGGACCTGGTCGACCTCGACGCTTTCGAGGATTTCCTGGCCCAGGAACGCGTGGTCAGCGTCGGTGAGGAACTGCACAGCCCGGCGATCGAGGCGCTGCAGATCCGCGTGGCGCAACTGGCGGGCATTGACCCCCTGCGATTGCGCCTGCCGGAACACCCCGCACAGCTGACCCGCGCCCTGCAGCGCGCCCTCGAGGAGCAGCGCATTCCCGCCCGCACCCTGCCGCGCATCTTCGAGTGCTTCATCCGCGAGTTCATCCGCCCCCTGGACACCGACTACCGCAGCCTGAATGCGTGGCTCGAGGAGCACGGCGTGCGCCCCGGCCTGGAACAGGAGATCCGTTCCCGGGGCTCGCTGCTCAAGCAGGCCACCGTGCAGCAGCGCCAGTCGCAGCGGCGACGCCTGATTGCCGAGGCGCGCGGTGCCGCCGGCAATGACAGCCCCGTGGACGCGCGACCCCTGAGCGACGCGAGCGAGGACACCGGCGCAGAGCCCGCCGCGGCCGAGGAACCCCGCGCCGCGGCCCTCTATGCGTCGGTGCTGCGCGCCCTGGAAACACAGGCACCCCATGCCCCAGCGCCCGCAGACGGCCAGCCCGGCAGCGGTGGCCTGGCCGGGGAAAGCGAGGTCGCCCAGAGCCTGGCCGCGCTGCAGCAGCGGGATCCGGCCGAGCTGCAGGCGGCGCTGCAGCGCGCGGGCTCGCTGCTGAGCTGGCTGGAGGAGCACCTGGATGCCCTGCCCGAGCTGGCCGGCACCCGCGGCGTCAACCGCGAGAGCCGCAGCCGCCTGCAGCTGGTGGACCGGCTGTTCGGGACCCTGGATGCCCATTTCAACCTGCACGAAGCCCTGCGGCCGACGGTCGAGCGCCTGCAATTGCCCCTGGCCCGACTGGCCCTGCACGAACCGCACTTCTTCCTCGACCCGGCCCACCCGGCCCGGCAGCTGATGGACCGCCTGGCCGCCCTGGCGACCGAGGCCAACTTTCCCAACCGGGTGCTGGAGCAGCGGCTGCAGGCGATTGCCGGGGAGATTGCCGAACGCTACGACGGCGACAGCAGCGTCTTCGCCGATGCGCTGACACAGCTGGAACACCTCGGTCAGCAGCAGGCCAGCGCCCTCAACCGCAATATCGAGCGGGTGGTGGCGGCGCGGGAGGGCAAGGCCAGGCTGGAGCGTGCCCGGCAGGCCGTGGACCAGCTGATTGCCCAGACCCTGCCCTCCCCGGAGGCCCCCGCGATCCTGCTGGAGGTGCTGGCCGGCGGCTGGCGCGACCTGATGGTGCTGGTGCGGGTCAAGCAGGGGCCCGACAGCGAGGACTGGCGGGAGCAGGCCCACATGCTGCAACAGCTGGCCGGCTGGCTGCAGGAGCGCGACGAGGGGGCCCTGGACGGCGATGCCCTGGTGCAGCAGGCCCTGGAGGCCGGCCCCTTCGTCGACCTGCTGGAGCAGCAGATCAGCGCCGCGAGCCTCGGCTCGCCGGAGATCACCGCCCACCTGGACACCCTGCGCGGCATTCTCGCGGGGGACACCCCCGTCGCCCTGACCGCGGCCCCCGAAGCGGCGGAGAGCGAGGACCAGCGCGTTCAGCGCCAGCGCCAGCGCATCGAACAAACCCGCCACCTGCGCCGCTGGGTACGCCGCGTGGAACAGCTCGAGCTGGGCACCTGGCTCAGCTATCGCGACCGCCAGGGGCGCTCCCAGCGCATGCGCCTGGCCTGGATCAGCGAGGACGGCGAGCGCTACCTCTTCGTCAATGAGCGCGGCCAGAAGGTCGCGGAACTGGGCCGGGTCGCCCTGGCCCGCCGCCTCAGCCACGGCGTCAAACCCCCGACCCCGGAAGAACACCTCTCGGTGGTCGACCGCAGCATGTACAGCACGCTGGAAGCCGCGCAACGGCATCTGAGCTTCGAGCGCAACCACGACCAGGTCACCCGCCTGATCAACCGCGAGGCCTTCGAGAAGCAACTCGCCCGCGCCCTGCGCCACGCCCAGCAACACGCGGCGGAACACGCCCTGCTGCTGCTGGACATCGACAGTTTCCACCTGGTCAACGACGTCTACGACCGGGTGCTGGGGGACGAGATCCTCGACCAGTTCGCGCGGCTTCTGAGCCAGGGCCACGGCCGCAAGCTTTCCTCCGCCCGCCTCGAGGGCGACCGCTTCGCCCTGCTGCTGGTCGACCACAACGAGAGCCAGGCCATGGCGGTGGCCGAACAGGTGCGCAGCGACATTGCCGCCGCCTCCCTGCCCGTCGAAGGGGAGGCGGTCAGCTTTACGGTGGCGATCGGCGTCGCCGCCATTCGCGACGTGACCGCGGACAGCGCGAGCCTCTTCGAGCAGGCCGGTGCCGCGCTGGAGGCGGCCAAGTGCGAGGGCGGCAACTGCGTCCGCCACTGGCAGCAGGACCAGGCGGTGGTCGCGCGCCAGCGACAGGAGCATCAGCGTTCGCGCCGCGCCCTGGAAGAGGCGATGAACAGCGACCGCTTCGTGTTGCGGGCACAGCCCATCGTCAAGACCGCCATCGACGGCCAGCAACTGGCGACGCGCCACTACGAGCTGCTGCTGGCGGTGCGCGACAGCGAGGGCCGGCCGGGCTCGCCCCTGCCCTTCATACAGTCTGCCGAGCGCTACCGCCTGATGCCCCTGGTGGATCGCTGGGTGGTGCGCGAGGCCTTCCGCTGGATCAGCGGCCTGATGGACGCCCAGAAAGTGGTGCCGGCGGTGGCGATCAACCTCTCCGGCAGCAGCGTGACTGACGACAGCTTCATGGACTTCCTCTTCGAGCAGATCTCCGAGTTCGGTGTCGGCACCAACCGCCTGTGCTTTGAAATCACCGAGGTCGGCACCATCAACAATCTCACCCGCGCGGCGGACTTCGTGCGCGCTTTCCGCAACATCGGCTGCAAATTCTCCATCGACGACTTCGGCACCGGGCTGGAGAGCCACAATTACCTGCGTGAGCTTCCGGTGGACTATGTCAAGATCGACGGCAGCTTCGTTCAGGGCCTGGAGACCAACCCGAGCGACCTCGCCATGGCCCGCGCCATCAACGACCTGGCCCACTTCCTGGGTCAGGAAACCATCGCTGAATGCGTGGAGAACCAGTCGGTCATGGAGCAGCTTCGGGAGATAGGCGTGGACTACCTGCAGGGCTGGGGCATCGGGCGTCCGGTGCTCCTGGACGAAGTCACCCGGGACCTCTCCAGGGTGGCGACATGAGTGTCGGGCGCGAGCTGCTGGCCTACAGCGGGGCGATACCGGCGGGCTACGACGCACTGCTGGATGCCCTCTACCGCGGTCCGCTGGAGGAGCCGCCCTGGGCCACCGCCCTGCCCCTGCTGCGCGAGCTGTTCGACGCCCACGTGGTCTCGCTGGTGCTGCGCCCGCCGGCCGAGGACGACCGCGGGGTGATCCTCAACAGCCTGCGCGACCGCCAGCAGGCGACGCTCTCCGACCCCAACGACTGGGAGGTCACCGCCTACCGCGAGCAGTTCTTCGCCCTCGACCCCTTTGTCAATCTGCCGCCGGATCGCGTGGTCACGCTGGAGGATGTACTCGCCGACGACGAGTTGATTCACTCCGAGTATTACCGCCACTACCTGGAGCCCGCCGGACTGTTCCGCATCCTCGGCGTGGATACCGTGGAGCCGGGGGGCATGCTGGCCCGCCTGCGCTTTTCCCGCCGCCGGGACGAGGCCTCCTTCAGCAACAGCGAGCGCGCGCTGCTGGAGCGCCTGGTGCCGCACCTGCGCCTGGCCATCCAGCTCTACGCCACCCTCGGCCGCACCACCTCCGAGCGCGACCTCTACGCCGGCGCGGTGGAGCGCCTGTCGGTGGCCAGCGTGCTGCTCGACGAGCAGGGCCACGTGCTCAGTACCAACGCCGTGGCCAAGGCCATGCTCGACGAAGCCGACGGCATCACCCAGCGCGGGCAACACCTGGTGATCGAAAGCCGCGACAGCAACCGCGAGCTGCAGAACGCCCTGGAGACCATCGTCCGCGCCCAGCACCGCGGTGAAACCTCGGTGGTGCGGGCGCTGCGCGTGCCGCGCTCCGCCGGGCGCGCCCAGCTCGGGCTGGTGCTGCGCCCGGTCCCGGCTTCGGAGTGGGGCGAGGGGCAGTCCAGCCCCTGTGTGGCGGTGTTCATCTCCGACCCCGACATCCGCGAATCCGCCTCCCAGGCCACCCTGGGCCAGCTGTTCGACCTGACCCCGGCGGAATCCAACCTGGCCATTCTGCTCTCCCGGGGGCTGAGCCTGGCGGAGGTCTCCGAGGCCCAGAACATCTCCCAGCACACTGCCCGCGCGCAGCTCAAGTCGATCTTCGCCAAGACCGGCGTCTCGCGCCAGGCCGAGCTGGTGCGCCTGGTCCTGAAAAGCGTCGCCTCACTGGCCTGAGGTGGCCTAAGCGAGAGCAGGGGGCGCACATTGCTTGGGCCCCCTGTTGGATTTCCGATATACTGGCGGGCGACTCCAGCGAGCCCCGAGGGGAATGACGTGTCAGCGCGAATGGCCAACTCCAGCGACGCCAACATCGGCAGTGCCTGCAGCCACGAGTACCGGGTCAGCTGTGACACCTGCCGGCTGAGCCAGATCTGTCTGCCGCTGGCCCTCAACGGCGAGGATCTCGACCGCCTGGAGCGCATCATCCAGCGCAGCAAGCCCCTGCAGAAGAACGACCTGCTCTACCGCGAGGGCGCCCCCTTCGAGTCGATCTACGCCGTGCGCTCGGGGGCCGTCAAGGCCTTTCGCACCACCGGCGACGGCCGCGAACAGGTCACCGGCTTCTACTTCCCCGGTGAAATCCTCGGCATGGATGGCATCAGCAGCGGTGCCCATGCTTCCTCTGCCCGGGCACTGGAAACCTCGGCCATCTGCGCCATCCCCTTCGACTCCCTGGAACGCCTCAGCGCCCACCTCCCCGGGCTGCAGCGCCACCTGTTCCAGCTGATGAGCCGGGAAATTACCGAGGACCAGCTGCTGATCACCCTGCTGTCCAAGAACGCCGCGGAGGAGCGCGTCGCCACGCTGCTCTTGAGCATTGCCCGGCGCAACGCCCGCCGCCATCTCAGCGCCACCCAGTTCCGGCTGCCGATGTCGCGCATCGACATCGGCAACTATCTCGGCCTGACGGTGGAGACCATCAGCCGGGTTTTCAGCCGGCTGCAGAAAAACGGTGTCCTCGCCGTGGACAACAAGGAGATCCACGTGCTCGATAACGCCGCCCTGGAACGCGCCGCCAACCTGGGTACCTGAACAACATCGGGGCAAACCACGCTGCCTTGATCTGTGTCATGGCCGGCCCGGGGGCAACATTTACAATGCCCTCGAGCCGCCAGTCGCTTAACCATCGGGGAACTAAAAACATGCTCCAACATACAATCGGACTCCTGATCAAGCCCAGCGCGGAATGGCGCCGCATTGCCGCCATGCCCACTCGCTCCTTCAATACCCTGCTTCTCTATCCCTGCCTGTTGGCGATCATTCCCGCGGTATCCTGGTACTACGGGACCAGCCAGGTCGGCTGGACCGTGGCGGGGGACGACGACGCCATTCGCCTGACCGCGGACAGCGCCCGCGAACTGACCCTGCTGTTCTACTTCGCCATGCTCGGCTGCGTGGCGGCGGTGGGCTACTTCATTCACTGGATGGCCGGCACCTACGGCGCCCAGGTGGGTCTGGCGCGGGGCATCATCACCGCGGGTCTGACCGTCACCCCGCTGTTCGTGTTCGGCATTGTGGGTATCTACCCGCTGCTGTGGCTGGACCTGTTGTTCGGCGTGATCGCCGTCAGCTGGTCGGTATTCCTGCTCTACCAGGGCATTCCGATCATGATGAACATTCCCGAGGAACGCGGCTTTCTGTTTTCCTCGGCGGTGGTCGCCGTGGGCCTGGTCATCCTGGTCTCACTGATGGTGGCCACGGTACTCCTCTGGGACGTCGGTACGGGACCCGCCTTCACCGACGCACTCTGAACCCCAACCTTCAATTCTCGCCTGACTGTGGACACTGATCATGAGTGAACTCAACGCGGCTCTGGAACACCCGACCTACAACTACAAGGTCGTGCGCCAGTTTGCCATCATGACCGTGGTATGGGGCATCGTCGGCATGCTGGTCGGCGTCTGGATCGCCGCCCAGCTGGCCTTCCCCGCCCTGAACTTCGATCTGCCCTGGACCAGCTTCGGGCGCCTGCGCCCGCTGCACACCAACGCGGTGATCTTTGCCTTTGGCGGTTCGGCGCTGTTTGCCACCTCCTACTACGTGGTCCAGCGCACCTGCCAGACCCGGCTGATCTCCGACAAGCTGGCGGCCTTTACCTTCTGGGGCTGGCAGCTGGTCATCGTGGCCGCCGCCATCACCCTGCCCCTGGGCATGACCAGCTCCAAGGAATACGCCGAGCTGGAGTGGCCGATCGACCTGCTGATCACCGTGGTCTGGGTGTCCTACGCGATCGTCTTCTTCGGCACCATCGTCAAGCGCAAGGTCAACCACATCTACGTCGCCAACTGGTTCTACGGCGGTTTCATCGTCACCGTAGCCGTGCTGCACCTGCTCAACAGCGCCGCCCTGCCGGTTGACCTGACCAAGTCCTATTCCGCCTACGCCGGCACCGTGGACGCCATGGTGCAGTGGTGGTACGGCCACAACGCGGTGGGCTTCTTCCTGACCGCCGGCTTCCTCGGCATGATGTACTACTTCGTGCCCAAGCAGGCCGAGCGCCCGGTCTACTCCTACCGGCTGAGTATCGTCCACTTCTGGGCGCTGATCGCCGTTTACATCTGGGCCGGCCCCCACCACCTGCACTACACCGCCCTGCCCGACTGGGCCCAGAGCCTGGGCATGGTGATGTCGATCATCCTGCTGGCACCCTCCTGGGGCGGCATGATCAACGGCATCATGACCCTCTCCGGTGCCTGGCACAAACTGCGCACCGACCCGATCCTGCGCTTCCTGGTGGTCAGCCTGTCCTTCTACGGCATGTCCACCTTTGAAGGCCCGATGATGTCGATCAAGACGGTCAACGCGCTGTCCCACTACACGGACTGGACCATTGGCCACGTGCACTCCGGGGCCCTGGGCTGGGTGGCGATGATTTCCATCGGCTCGATCTACCATCTGATTCCGGTCCTGTTCGCCAAGGAGCGCATGTACAGCATCAGCCTGATCAACACCCACTTCTGGATGTCGACCATCGGCACCGTGCTCTACATCGCCTCCATGTGGGTCAACGGCATTCTCCAGGGCCTGATGTGGCGCGCCTACAACGAGGACGGCACCCTCACCTACACCTTCGTCGAGTCGGTTGCCGCGAGCTATCCGGGCTACCTGGTCCGCCTGGCCGGTGGCGCCATCTTCTTCGCCGGCATGCTGATCATGGCCTACAACGTCTACATGACCGCGCGCCGCGACGACACCGCAAGCCAGACGGCGCCCGCCGCCAGTGCAGCCTGACACAGGGAGCCACGCATGAAACACGAGATTGTCGAAACCAACACCGGGATAATGATCATCTTCATCATTATCGCCATCAGCTTTGGCACCCTGGTGGAGCTGGTCCCCCTGATCGCCGGCAAGCAGGTGAAGGAGCCGGTGGAGGGCCTCGAACCCCTCTCCGCCCTGGAGCTGGAAGGCCGTGACATCTACATTCGCGAGGGCTGCAACAACTGCCACTCGCAGATGATCCGCCCGCTGCGGGCAGAGACCGAACGCTACGGCCACTACTCGGTCGCCGGCGAGTTTGTCTACGACCACCCCTTCCTCTGGGGCTCCAAGCGCACGGGGCCGGACCTGGCCCGCGTCGGCGAGCGCTACAGCGACGACTGGCACCGCGCCCACCTCTACAACCCGCGGGACGTGGTCCCGGAGTCCAACATGCCCGCCTACCCCTGGCTGTTCGACAACAGCATCGACGGCGAGCGCATTTCGCAGAAGATGCGCACCCTGCGCAAGCTGGGTGTGCCCTATACCGATGCCGATATCGAGGGCGCCCCCGCCGCGGTGGAGGGCAAGCAGGAAATTGATGCCGTGGTCGCCTACCTGCAGCAACTGGGCACCCTGATACAGACGAGGCGCTAGCCATGGATATCAACGATTTGCGGGGCCTCAGCACCCTCATGCTGATGATCGCCTTCATCGGCGTGTGCATCTGGGCCTGGAGCAGAAAACGACGCAAGAGTTTCGAGGAGGCCCGGCACTTGCCCTTCGCCGATGAAGAAATGAATCGCCGGACCCAACAGGAGGAGGCACGCAAGCATGACTAGCTTCTGGAGCTGGTGGGTCATACTGCTCACCGTCATTACCCTGGTGGGTCTGTGGTGGATCCTGTTCGCCAACCGCAAGCGCGACGTGGGTGAAAATCAACGCACCACCGGGCACGTCTACGACGGCATCGAGGAGTACGACAATCCCCTGCCCGCCTGGTGGTTCTATCTCTTTGTCATCACCCTGGTGTGGGCGATTGGCTACCTGATCATGTACCCGGGCATGGGCAACTACAAAGGCCTGCTGGGCTGGACCCAGGTCGAGCAGCACCAGGCCGAAGTGGCCGAGGCGGAGGCGCGCTACAGCGAGATGCGCAGCCGCTACCTGGCACAGCCGATCGAGGAAATTGCCCAGGACCCCGCCGTGCGACGCATGGGGGCCCGCATGTTCGGCAACGAGTGCGCCCAGTGTCACGGCGCCGACGGCAAGGGTCGCTACGGCTTCCCCAACCTGACCGATGACGACTGGCTCTGGGGCGGCAGCCCGGAGGCCATCAAGGCCACCCTGATCAACGGACGCCAGGCCGCCATGCCCGCCTGGGGGCAGATCCTGGGGGATTCGGGCATCGCCCAGGCCACCGAATACGTGCTGTCCCTCAACGGACGCTCGGTGGACGAGGCACAGGCCGCAAAGGGCAAGGAAATCTTCGCCAGCTACTGCGCCGCCTGCCACGGCCCCGACGGCAAGGGTAATAAGGCCTTCGGCGCGCCCAACCTGACCAACGGCATCTGGCTCTACGGCGGCACCCGGGAGCAGATTGCCCACAGCCTGCGCGCGGGGCGCAATGGTGTGATGCCCGCCTTCAGCGATACGCTGACCGAGGACAAGATCCACATCATTGCGGCCTACGTCTACAGCCTGAGTCACTAGGCCGGTACCCCGCGGCCCCGCCCCCCTGCGGGGCCGCACCCACCGGGCTGTTCCCACCCCCAGCAGGAACCCGGAAGCATGTCGGACAAAGACCTGATTGACGTCAAGGAACTGGCCCCCGCGGAAGTCGCGGAGGTCGACCTCTACCAGCGCCGCGAGAAGATCTACACGCGGCATATCGAAGGTTTCTTCCAGCGCATTCGACTGTTCACCGGCTGGCCACTGCTGGCCGGCTACTTCCTGCTGCCCTGGCTGACCTGGGACGGGCGACCGGCGGTCCTCTTCGATCTGCCGGCGCGCAAGTTCCATATCCTCGGCCTGACCTTCTGGCCCCAGGATTTCCCCCTGCTCGCCTTCCTGCTGATTATCGCGGCCTTTGCCCTGTTCACCGTCACCGCTTTCGCCGGGCGGCTGTGGTGCGGCTATACCTGCCCACAGACGGTCTGGACCTCGATCTTCATGTGGATCGAACAGCGCTTCGAGGGCAGCCGCAACCAGCGCATGAAGCTCGACCAGGCCCCCTGGAGCGCGGAGAAAGCCCTGCGCAAGGGACTGAAACACGGCGGCTGGCTGTTCGTCGCCTTTGCCACCGGCGCCACCTTCGTCGGCTACTTCTACCCCATCCGCGACCTGCTGTGGGAGTTCCTCACCCTGAGCAGTGGCAAGTGGCAGGTGCTGTGGACCCTGTTCTTCACCTGCGCCACCTACATCAACGCCGGCTGGATGCGCGAACAGGTGTGCACCTACATGTGCCCCTACGCCCGCTTCCAGTCGGTGATGTTCGACCGCGACACCCTGATCGTGTCCTACGACCCGGGCCGCGGCGAACCGCGCGGTTCCCGCCGCCGCGACGTCGACCCCCGGGCCCTGGGGCTCGGCGACTGCATCGACTGCGAACTCTGCGTCCAGGTCTGCCCGACCGGCATCGATATCCGCGAGGGCCTGCAGTACGAGTGCATCGGCTGCGCCCTGTGCATCGACGCCTGCAACTCGGTGATGGACAAGATGTCCTACCCCCGGGGCCTGATCCGCTACACCAGCGAACGCGCACTCGAGGGCGAGCAGACCCACTGGCTGCGTCCCCGGGTGATTGGCTATACCCTGGTGCTGCTGGTGATGGCCGGGCTGTTCAGCTGGCGCATTCTCGACCGGACGCCCCTGGAGATGACCGTGATTCGCGACCGCACCGAACTGTATGTCACCACCCAGGATGGCAGCGTGGAAAACATCTACACCCTCAGCGTCGCCAATATGGACGAGGCCGCCCACGAGTTCGAGGTCAGCCTCGAGGGCCTGCCCGGCGCCAGTCTGATCGGCGAGACCCGGCACACCGTCGACGCCGGGGAAGTGCGCCGCATCACCCTGCGGGTGCGCGAGCCGGCCGGCAATGCCAACACCCCGGCGACGGTGGTCGAGTTCCGCCTGCAGTCCACTGACCAGCGCGAGCTGGAGATTTCCTCCGAGTCGCGCTTCATGAGGCCCATGTCGTGATACCGGATACCGCAAGCACTCCCTGGTACCGCCAGTTCTGGCCCTGGTTCCTGATCGCCCTGCCCGGCTCGGTGGTCATTGCCAGCTTTTACATGCTCTACATCGCCACCCGCCACGCCGATGACCTGGTGGTGACCGACTATTACAAGGAAGGCCTGGCGATCAACCGGCAGCTGGAGATGCAGCAGTCCGCCAACGAACTCTCGCTGCGGGCCAGCCTTGCCCTCGCCCCGCGCCAGGTGACGGTGCACCTGCAGGGTTCCGCCGCCGATGACAGCCTGGCACTGCTGCTCTCGCATCCCCTGGAGGCGGACCGCGACCAGCAGGTCACGCTGAAGCGCGTGGCTCCCGGGGTCTACGTGGGTGCCCTGCCGCAACCCGCGGGCGAGCGCTGGCACTGGCGCCTGTCCGGGGAGAGCGCCGGCCAACCCTGGCGCCTGGATGGCGTCATCCACGCGGCAGACCTGGTCCCGGACGCCCCGGGTTGAGACCGGCGTGACTCCGCGTCAGAGCTGTTTTCACTGTGGCGAGCCCCTCCCGGCCGGCGAGCCCCTGACGGTTACCATCGACGGCGTGGCGCAGCCGATGTGCTGTCCCGGCTGCGCCGCCGTCGCCGGCCTGATTGCCGACAGCCACATGAGCGGTTTCTACCGCCAGCGCACCGCCTACAGCACCCGGCCCGCGGAGCCCCCCGCCGACTTGCAGGCGGAGTTCCGCCTGTTTGACGAGGCCGGACTGCGCGAACAGTTCACCGAACGCCTCTCCGACGGCGACGAGTCGGCGCGCTTCCTGATCGGCGGCATGACCTGCGCCGCCTGTACCTGGCTGATCGAGCACAGCCTGGCCGGCCTGCCGGGCGTCAAGGACGCCCAGGTCCAGCTGGAACAGCAGCGCCTCGACCTGCGCTATGACCCGGCACTGATACAACCCTCGCAGCTGGCCAGCCGGGTCGAGGCCCTGGGCTACAGCGTGCGCCCCTTCCAGCGCTCGGCCCAGCGCGAGCTGATCGACAGCGAGTTCCGCCAGGACCTGCGCCGCGTGGCGGTGGCGGGTATCGGCATGATGCAGGTGGGCATGTTCGGCATCGCCCTGCACGCCGGTGACATGCAGGGCATCGCCGCCGAGCACCAGGCCCTGCTGCGCGGGGTCAGCCTGCTGGTGGCCAGTTTTGTGGTGCTCTACTCCGCCCGCCCCTTCTTCACCACCGCCTGGCGGCACCTGCGCCAGGGCGCACTGGTCATGGACCTGCCGGTCGCCCTGGCCATCGGCCTTGCCTGGCTGGCCAGTATCTGGGCCACCCTGCGCGGCAGCGGCGAGGTCTACTTTGACTCGGTGGTGATGTTCACCTTTTTCCTGCTGCTCGGCCGCTTCCTGGAAAAGCGCGTACGCCGCCGCCACGCCATCGCCTGCGACAGCGCGGAGGCCGCACTGCCCCTCACGGTCACCGTGCAACGGGAGGACCAGTGGCAGCGCCTGCCCCGGCGCCAACTGCGCGCGGGTGACCGGGTGCGCGTGATGCCCGGGGAAACCATTGCCGTCGACGGCCAGGTGTACCGGGGCAGCAGCGCCGTCCGCGAAGACAGCTTCAACGGCGAGCCCCTGCCGCGCGCCGTGGCGCCGGGCGCCGCCGTGTACGCGGGCACGCTGAACCTGGAGAACCGCCTCGAGATCCGTGTCGAGGCGGTCTATGAACAGTCGCGGCTGGCGGCACTGCAACACAGCGTGGAGCGGGCCCGGCGGGTCAAGCCGCGACTGGCCCGGCTCGCCGACCGCATCGCCGGGCGCTTCGTCGCCGCGATCCTGCTGATCACCGCGGCAACCGCCCTCGCCTGGCTGAACCTGGACCCCGCCCGGGCGCTGTGGGTCAGTCTGTCGGTGCTGGTCATCAGCTGCCCCTGCGCCCTGGCCCTGGCCACTCCGGCGGCCCTGACCGCCGCCGCCAACGCCCTGCGCCGCCGCGCCGTGCTGGTGCACGGGGAAAATGCCCTGGAGGCACTGGCCCACGTCGACTGGCTGGTGTTTGACAAAACCGGCACGCTCACCGTGGGCGATCTCCGGCTGCGCGAAGTGAGGCCCCTGGCAGATCTCGCCGACGACGCGCTGACAGGCCTCGCCGCCGCCCTGCAGCAGTACAGCGCCCACCCCGCCGCCGCGGCCTTCCCCGCCGCGCCGGGGCAGCCGGCCTTCGAGCAGGCCCGGGCGATCCCCGGCTGCGGCGTGGAAGGCCTGCATGCCGGGGTGCGCTACCGTATCGGCAGCGAGACCTTCTGCCGGGAGATCGCCCCCGACCTGCCGGCGCCACCCGACGACGGTCTCTACCGCTTTGCCCTGTGCCGGGACCAGCAGGCACTGGCCTGGTTTGGCCTGGACGACAGCCTGCGCGAGGAGACCCGGGATATTCTCCAGGCGGCCCGACAGCGCGGCCTGAAACTGGCCCTGCTCAGCGGCGACAGCTCCCCCGGCGGACGCCGGCTGGCGGAAAGCCTGGGCTTCGACCAGGTCTGCCTGGGCCTGTCCCCGGCCCAGAAACTGGCCGAGGTGCAGCGCTGGCAGACCGGGGGCGCGCAGGTCGCCGCCGTCGGTGACGGTCTCAACGACGCGCCCCTGCTGGGGGCCGCCGACGCCTCTTTCGCCGTGGCCAACGCCGCGGATCTGGCCCGGGCCGAGGCGGACCTGGTGATCGAGCGAGGCAACCTGGGTGCCGTGATCGACAGCCTCGACATGGCCGCCCGCTGCCGGCGGATCATGCGTCAGAACATTGCCTGGGCCATCGGCTACAACGCCTGCGGCATTCCCCTCGCGGCGCTCGGCTTCGTGCCACCCTGGCTGGCTGCCCTGGGCATGTCGGCGAGTTCCCTGCTGGTGGTCCTGAACTCTCTGCGACTCAACCGCAAGGCCCGGTGACCGCCCATGGATAGCCTGTACCTGCTGATACCCATTGCCCTGATCTTCTGTGCCATTGCCATACGCCTGCTGATCTGGGCCATCGACAGCGGTCAATACGATGACCTGGACAAGGATGCCTGGCGCATCCTGGCGGAGCCGCCCCCCGAGACAGGCGGTGACGACACGCGCGAAACCGAGAGCGAAACCGAGAGCGACGGCGCAGAAAACGGTGGCGGTGACGCAGAACCGGGCAGCGACAACGCCGCTCCCGGCGGCGACACTGTGCAGCACAAGGAGGACTCGCGGTGAGCGGTGAACTGTTGGCGGCCTTTTTGATCGGCCTGGCCGGGGCCGGCCACTGCCTGGGTATGTGCGGCGGCATTGCCAGCGCCCTGCAACTGGGGGGAGCCACCGGCCTGCCGACCACCCTCAGCTATCACGCCGGGCGGCTGGCCAGCTACAGCCTGCTGGGGGCCCTGCTGGGCCTCCTGGCCGGCAGCCTGGATCTCGCCGCCTGGACCCTCGGCCTGCGCTATCTGTCGGGGGCGCTGCTGATCGCCATGGGGCTGTACATTGCCGACTGGTGGCGCGGCCTGTTGTGGCTGGAGCGCGGCGGCGCCTGGCTGTGGCGGCCCGTGCAGCGGCTGCTCACGCCCCTGCTACCGGTGCGCCGGCCATGGCAGGCTGGTCTGCTGGGGATGTGCTGGGGGCTGATGCCCTGCGGCTTGATCTACAGCGCACTGGCCTTTGCCGCGACCACCGGCGACAGCCTGTCGGCGGCCCTGGTCATGCTCTGCTTTGGGCTCGGCACCCTGCCCGCCATGCTGGGTGCCAGCCTGGGGGCGGGGGTCGTACAGGTGCAGCTGCGCCGGCGCGGGCTGAAGGTGGCGATTGCGCTGCTGCTGATCCTCGGCGGGCTCTGGAGCCTCTACCTGACCGTCAGCCACGCCGGCCACCTGCGCATGCCCCTGCCCGACATGGCGTCACCCGGCCTGGAATCGCCCGGGTTGGACTCGCCCAGCGGTACTGCACCGAGCAACCCCCACCACGGGCACCACTGAGCGGGCCCCGCCTCAGAAGCGCCAGGCAATACCGGCGTTGTAGACCCAGGGGTCAATCGACACATCGAACTTCACGTTGCCCACATCCGTGCGAATGGTGGCTTCGGAATCGATATCGATGTACCACACCCCGAGGTTCAGCGCCCAGCGCTCGCCGATGGGGATATCCACGCCGAGCTGGGCGGACAGGCCAAAGGAGTCGTCCAGTGACAGCTCGGCGCTGCTGGCGTCAATCAGGCTGCCCAGGGCGCCTTCCAGCTCGCCGCTGACTTCCTCGTCGTAGATGAAGGTGTAGTTCACCCCAAGCCCGAAGTAGGGCTGCCAGCCCTTCTGGCCACCGCGGGGATACCACTGCAGGCTCAGGGTCGGCGGCAGGTGCGTGACCTCGCCCGCCGGCAGACCCGCGCCGAGCACATCCACGTCGTGGGTGAAGGGGGTGGCAGCCAGGAGCTCGAAGCCCAGATTGTCGGTCACCATGTAGGCCGGAATGATGCCCAGCTGGGTGTCATTGTCGATGCCGACTCCGGGCAGAACGGTCGGCGGAGCGGTGGGAATGCGGACCGCCTGGCTGTCCTCGTCGGGGGCGACCGTGGCGGCGCCGACCCGCAGGATCCAGTCACCCGCCTCATAGGCCTGGGCCATGCCCGTGCCACTCAGCAGAGCAATCCCCAAAGCCAGCCCTGTCATCTTGTGCATGCGTCTACTCCTTGTGTTGGACGTTTACTGCTTCAGTGTTGCCAGCATAAGGAGAGTCGGCGCGGCGCGCCTTGACCCGTGTCAAAAACACAGCGGAGACAAAAGCCCTGGCTTGATCTCGATCAAGCAAAACGGCCTGGCGGGTGAAAAGCGGGGAACCAATCGGGACCGGCGGGAACGGGAAGCTTCAGGACGGGGCGCACGGCGGCCGCCCCCCTTATGGGTGCGGCCGCCGCAGGCAGTGCTCAGGAGGCGGCCAGGCGGATGGCGCGGCCGTGATCGTAGGGCTCGACCAGCCCCTGGTGCAGGCTGCGGATGGCCTGCTCGTAATCGTGCTCGTTGACGATGAACTGCATGTCCACCTGGCGCATGGACTGGTGGATCGCCAGCACGCTGATGTCGTGTTCGGAGAGCGAGCGCACAGTGCGCGCCAGGATTCCCGGCACCTGCATGTCACTGCCAATGGCCGACACGATCGCCACTTTCTGCTCGCGCAGCTCGGCTTCCGGGAAGGCCTCCTGCAGCGCCGTCTTGATCCGGCGCACGGTCTTCAGGTTGGTGTCCAGGTAGTGGGTCACCGTGTTCGCGTTGATGTCCTTGGCCACCATGTGCGCCTTGAAGCGCTTGATGTTGGCCAGGAACTCGGCGTCGTACTCGTGGACCAGGCCGGCCATGTCCTGGTCGAAGAGCTCCAGCGCATAGACACCGCGACAGCCGGCGATAATCTCCACACAGGGCGTCTCGCTGATATAGTCGCCAGTGATCAGGGTACCGGTGTGTTCCGGCTCGAAGGTGTTTTTCACCCGCAGGGGAATGCCATTCTGGCGCAGGCCCTTGGCGGCCTTGGGGTGAATCGCCTCCATCCCCAGGTTCGCCAGCTGATCGGCCACATCGTAGTTGGTGCGGCCAATGGGCACGGCGTTGTCCTCGCCCACCAGGCCGGGATCCGCACTGCTGAGGTGGAACTCCTTGTGAATCACCGCCTCCCGGGCGCCAGTCAGCACCGCAATGCGGCTGAAGGTCATCTCGCTGTAGCCGCGATCAAAGCGGGTAATCAGGCCGTTCTTGCAGTGGGCATAGCCGGTCGCAATCGGTAGCTCGTTGGCCAGGTCGATATCGACAAAGGTGTCGAGGATGCGCTCGTCCAGGGTCAGCTGCTCGGGCGACTGCCAGCCGGTGAGATCGGCGAAGCGCGCGTTGACGCCATCGCGCTGCAACAGGCGCGCGGTATTCCAGGCACTGTGGGCTTCACCCAGGCTGGAGAGCATCTCGCGCACCGTCACCAGGTGATCTTCCACCGAGAAGTGACCGTGGGCACACAGGCTCTGCAGGTCCTCCAGCACCTTGCGTGCGGAGTCGAGACGCTCGTTGATGAAGGCATTCGCCTCGTTCAGGGCCGTGCTTTCGTCAAACAGCGAGGTGTTGATCGCCAGCATCTCGGCGCGCACCTTTTCCAGCATGTCTTCCCAGCTGCGGTCCTTGATACTGTTGGCAAACAGGGCGTAGACGCCGGGCGTGCCATCCTTCTTGTGCTCCAGCAACTTGTTGGTCATGCCGCCGTAGGCGGATACCACGAAAATACGCTGGTACAGCGTATCGCCGTTGCGCTGGCCGAGGACAATGCTGTCTCGCACTGCCTCGTAGTTGCTCATGGATGTGCCACCGATTTTCTCAACTCTGTGGTCGTTCACACTTTCCCCCACGTTGATTTGCTTGCTGATTCCGTTTTATCCGCCGCCGCGAGGCGACGGCCACCGCGGCCGAGAGCCGCGGGGCCTATGCCTCGCCTAGCTCGCCACCTTGAAGCGGTCGTCGTCCGAGGCGCTGTAGTCCTCCTCGAAAAAGTCCACGGGCTCGGGAATATGGTCTTCACCGGCACAAACTTCGGCAATCGCCTTCTCGACGATGTCGATGCCGCGCTTCAGGTTGCCCTCCGAGATCGTCAGCGGACAGAGGAACTTGACCACCTGGTCGTCGGCGCCACTGGTCTCGATAATCAGACCCTGCTTGAAGGCGGCCCGGGTGATCTTGCCGGCGATCTCGCCGTTGACACAGTTGATCCCCTGGAACATGCCGCGACCGCGGGTCTCGAAGTTGCCCTCGCCATAGCGATCGACAATCGCCTGCAGGCGATCCGACACGTAGGCCGCCTTGGCCTTGATCTGGCGCTCGAAGCTATCGTCGCTCCAGAAATGGTCGATGGCGGCCTTGGCGGTAACAAAGGCCAGATTGTTGCCGCGGAAAGTACCGTTGTGCTCACCGGGACGCCACTGGTCCAGCTCCGGGCGAATCAGCACGACGGCAAAGGGCAGCCCGTAGCCGCTGAGGGACTTTGACATGGTCACGATGTCCGGCGAGATGCCCGCCTCCTCGAAGCTGAAGAAGGTGCCCGTGCGGCCGCAGCCGGCCTGGATATCGTCCACGATCAGCAGGATATCGTGCTTGCGGCAGACTGCCTCGAGGTTGCGCAGCCACTCGAAGCTGGCGGCGTTAATGCCACCCTCCCCCTGGACCGTCTCGACGATCACCGCGGCGGGGGTGTCCACACCACTGCTGGAGTCGGAAAGCATCTTGTCCAGGTAGGCGGTAGTGTCGATACCGTCCCCCAGGTAACCGTCGTAGGGAATGCGCTCGGTGCCACCCAGGCTAGTGCCGGCCGCACCGCGGTGGTGGGAATTGCCGGTCACTGCGAGGGACCCCAGGCTGACGCCGTGGAAACCATTGGTGAAGGAGATGATGTTCTCGCGGCCCTTGATGTTGCGCGCCAGTTTTAACGCCGCCTCGACGGCGTTGCTGCCGGTGGGGCCGGTGAACTGCATGACGAATTCCAGCCCGCGGGGCTTGAGGATCTTCTCGCTGAAGGTCTCCAGGAAGGCGGCCTTGGCGCGGGTGTGCAGATCCAGGCCGTGGGAGATGCCATCTTCCTGGATGTAGGCAATCAGTGCCTCCTTGAGCAGCGGATTGTTGTGACCGTAGTTGAGCGTGCCGGCACCAGCGAGGAAATCCAGGTACTGCTCGCCCTCCTCGTCATACATGAATTCTCCCTGGGCGCGGTGAAACACGCGCGGGAAGGAACGGGCGTAGCTCTGAACTTCCGATTCGATCTCTTCAAATATTTTCATGCTCAATCCTCTGCGACGATCTGTTGGTCTGTTTGCGGCCTGGACGCTGCACCCGACGGGCACAGGGCGATCTGCACTAACGCAGAGGTCCGATGGTGGCCAGCATCTCGCTGTCGTGGCTGCCCTGGAAATGCGCCTCGCGGTCGAACATGACAGTGCGTTCGAGGGTGGCGCCACGACGGCGGGCAAAACCTTCAAACAACGCCCAGGAAGCTTCGTTGTCGGGCGTCACCGTGGTCTGCATGGCATTCAGGTCGCCGTTGCCCTCGCGATCACAGATCGCTGCCAGCATGCGGCCGGCGAGGCCGTGGCCACGGGCCTTTTCACCTACAGCCACCTGCCAGATGAACAGCGTAGTCGGCGCCTCGGGCACGCGATAACCGGAGATAAAGCCAACCACCTCGCCCTCCATCTCGGCCACCACGGAGGTGTCGGCAAAATGGGAGCACTGCAACAGGTTGCAGTAGGCGGAGTTGGTATCCAGGGGCGGGCAGTTTGCAATCAGGCGGTGAACCGCCATCCCGTCTTCCTTTCGGGGTTTGCGCAACTGCAGGGAATCACTCATTGATTTCACCTCTAATGTTTAGAACGCTAAGCATTGTATAGAAAGGCCGAATAAAAATCAAAGATATAAGGCGGCTAAAGCCCCTCGATTCACGGCAACTCAGCACCCATTGTTATAAAGATCTTGCTTTTCATGTCGGTTATTTTTTAGAATTCTAAAGGTTAGAGCACCAAATACCCACCATTGGCGGGCTGTGAAGCCGCGACTCGTCTCTTTTTCAGCGTAGTCGAGTGCGGAAAATTTGCAGCGGGAGTTACACTATGTTCCTGGTTTCGGCGGATAGCGAGGATGTATTGTTGGGAAGAATTGAAGAGGTGCTGGTCGCCCTGCGCCGTGTCATCCGCGCCACCGACATGCATTCCAAGCACCTGGCCAAGACCACCGGCCTGACGGCCCCCCAGATCCTGCTGCTGCAGACCATACGCGATCGCGGTCAGGTCACCATCGGCGAGCTGGCCACGGACATGAGCCTGAGCCAGGCGACCGTCACCACGATACTCGATCGCCTGGAAAAACGCCGGCTGGTCTACCGTCAGCGCAGTGAGACCGACAAGCGCAAGGTACACGCGCACCTGACCGACGAGGCCATGGGCATCCTGGAAACCGCGCCAGTCCCTCTCCAGGACCAGTTTGCGCGGCAGTTTGGCGCCCTGGAGGACTGGGAGCAGAGCATGATTATTGCCTCCCTGCAGCGGATTGCCCGGATGATGGACGCCGAGCATATCGACGCCTCGCCGGTCCTCGATATCGGCCTGCTCGACCGCCACGCCGCGGGCAGCAGCCTCACCGCGATGAAACGGCGCCGCCGCCTGCGCGAGGAGGCCACCGACCCCGCCCCACAGACCGACCAGACCGGCGCGTAAGCGGGGGAATTTACGCGCCCCCGGTCGCGCCCTAGAATATCCCTTTACCTATCGCGGTCGCGCCCTGCGTCGGACCGTGTCACCCAGCGGGGGAGCATGAATTCCTACGATTACGATGTTCTGGTTATCGGCAGTGGCCCTGCCGGGGAAAGTGCCGCACTTAACGCCGCCAAGCACAACCTGCGGGCGGCGGTGATCGAGAGTCACAGCATGGTCGGCGGCGGCTGCACCCACCGCGGCACCATCCCCTCGAAAGCCCTGCGCCACGCCGTCAAGCAGCTGATGCGCTTCAACACCGGCAAGCTGTTCCGGGAAATCGGCCACAGCCGGCAGATCCCCTACCCGGTGGCGCTGTCCGTGGCCGCCGGGGTGATCGAGAAGCAGGTCGACATGCGCAGCCGCTTCTACCTGCGCAATGGCATCGACCTCTACCGCGGGCAGGCCAGCTTCGTCGACACGCACACCCTGGCGGTTCTCGACCAGGAAGAGCGCGTGGAGCGCCTGACCGCCCGGGATATCGTTATCGCCACCGGCTCCCGGCCCTACCACCCCGCGGATGTGGACTTTACCCACCCGCGGGTCTACGACAGCGACACCATCCTCGACCTCCAGCACACCCCGCGCAAGATCCTGATCTACGGAGCCGGCGTGATCGGCTGTGAGTACGCCTCGATTTTCAGCGGCCTGGGCATCAAGGTCGAACTGATCAACAGCTTTCACAACCTGCTGGCCTTCCTCGACGACGAAATCTCGGTCGCGCTCGACTACCACCTGCGCGAGCGCGGCGTGATGGTGCGCCACCGGGAGGAATACGAGCGCGTGGAAGCCACCGAGGGCGGCGTCATCCTGCACCTGAAATCCGGCAAGCACCTGCGCGCCGACGCCCTGCTCTGGTGTAACGGGCGCACCGGCAACACCGACCGCCTGAACCTGGCGGCCATCGGCCTGGAGCCGGATGCCCGCGGTCAACTCAAGGTCGACAAGCATTACCAGACCGAGGTCTCCAACGTCTACGCCGTGGGTGATGTCATCGGTTGGCCCAGCCTGGCCAGTGCCGCCTACGACCAGGGGCGCGCCGCGGCGGCGGTCTCCCGCGGCAAGGCGCACACACGCTTCGTGGATGACGTGCCCACCGGCATCTACACCATCCCCGAGATCAGCTCGGTGGGCCGGAGCGAACGCGAACTGACCGATGCGCGGGTGCCCTTCGAGGTCGGCCGCGCGTTTTTCAAGGACACCGCCCGGGGGCAGATTTCCGGGGAAGACGTGGGCATGCTGAAAATCCTCTTCTGCCCGGAGACCCTGCGTATTCTGGGCATCCACTGTTTTGGTGCCGAAGCCACCGAGATCATCCACATCGGCCAGGCGATCATGAAGCAGGAGGGGGACGGCAACACCCTGCGCTACTTCATCAGCACCACCTTCAACTACCCCACCATGGCCGAAGCCTACCGGATCGCCGCCCTCAACGGCCTGAACCGCCTGATGGGCTGAGCCGGGCACGGCACACAAAAAGGCCGGGCAGGTTTCCCTGCCCGGCCTTTTTTCTGTCGAGGTACTAGCCCCGGCACTGGCCTGTCCAGCCCCGGGGGAAAAACGGCCTTCAGGCGCTCTTGCGGCCTCCGCCATTGGCGGCGTCGCGCTCCTTGGCCATGTCCAGCGCCAGGTCCTCGATCATGTCTTCCTGGCCACCCACGGTGCGCCGACGACCCAGCTCCACCAGGATGTCCCGCGCCGACAGGCCGTACTTGGCCGCGCTGCGCTTGGCGAACAGCAGGAAGCTGGAGTAGACACCCGCCCAGCCCAGGGTCAGGGAGTCGCGATCCACCCGCACCATGTGGTCCATCAGCGGCACGATCAGATCCTCCGCCACGTCCATCGCCTTGAACAGGTCGACACCGGTCTCCACGCCCATGCGGTCGCACACCGCCAGGAACACTTCCAGCGGCGTATTGCCCGCGCCCGCGCCCAGGCCCGCCAGGGAGCCGTCAATGCGCGAAGCACCCGCCTCCACCGCCGCCAGCGAGTTGGCAATGCCCATGCCCAGGTTGTGGTGGCCGTGGAAGCCCAGCTCGGTCTCCGGCTTCAGCTCCTGCCGCGCCAGCTTCACCCGCGCCGCCACGTCGTCCGGCAGCATGTAACCCGCCGAGTCGGTGATGTACACGCAGTTCGCCCCGTAGGACTCCATCAGCTTGAGCTGCTCCACCAGCGGCTCCGGCTCGATCATGTGCGCCATCATCAAAAAGCCCACGGTATCCAGGCCCTGGATCTGCGAGGCCATCTGGATGTGCTGCTCCGAGACGTCCGCCTCGGTGCAGTGGGTCGCCACCCGGATGCAGGAAATCCCGCAGTCCACCGCCATCTTCAGGTGGTCCACCGTGCCGATACCCGGCAGCAGCAGCGCCGAGACCTTGGTGTTCTTCACCGCCTTGCACACCGCGGTGAGGTACTCCTCGTCGCTCGCCGCCGGGAAGCCGTAGTTCACCGAGGCGCCGCCCAGGCCATCGCCGTGGGTCACCTCGATCAGCGGAATCCCCGCCGCGTCCATCGCCACCGCGATGTCCACCATCTCCGCCACGGTGATCTTGTGCTGCTTCGGGTGCATCCCGTCGCGCAGGCACATGTCGTGTACGGTTACCTTCTTGCCTTTCAAATCCATCGTCGCTTCTCCCGAAACAGTTCTTGCTGGCCCTCGACCCGCCCACCCATCAGGACGGGGCTCCGGTCAGACTCCGGGCGGTGTGACCCGGTTGGGCGGCGGCGAGACACGCAGTAAACCCGTCCCTGGGGCTCGACGGCGACATCCTTGTCGCCGACGATCCCGCCACCGCCCAACCGGGCCACACCACCCTCAGTGCCAATTTGTTCCTTCACATCTCTTCGTCACGCCCGGCCGCTGCTCTGCATTGGACCCCGACTGCCACCGCAGGCTAGTCTTCCGCACGCTCCGCCACCACAACAGCAGGGGCGGGTACCGTGTGACCGTTTTCAGGACCGTCGGCGACAGGGATGTCGCCGTCGAGCCCCAGGGATGGGTTCATGCGTGTCCTGAAAGCGGTCACACGGTACCCGCCCCGGCATCGGAAGCACCGGAACTGCCAGAGCTACCGGCCGCGAAGCCTGGCAATGCGCCGATCAGGCCGCCTCGGGCACAAAACTGCCGGCGAGGATCTGCTCGGCGTACATCTCCGCCGTGCGCAGCCCCGCTGCCGTCATGATGTCCAGGTTGCCCGCGTAGCGCGGCAGGAAATCTCCCAGGCCCGCCACTTCCATGTAGATGCTCACCTTGTTGCCGTCGAACACCGGGCCGTTCTTCAGCGTGTAGCCCGGCACGTATTTCTGCACTTCCGCCACCATGTCGTGTACCGACTGGGTGATCGCCGCCTGGTCCGGCTCGTCCACCGTCAGGCAGTGAATGGTGTCGCGCATGATCAGCGGCGGCTCCGCCGGGTTGATCACGATAATCGCCTTGCCCTGCTGGGCGCCGCCCACCATCTCCACGCCCTTGGCCGTGGTGCGGGTGAACTCGTCGATGTTCTTGCGCGTGCCCGGACCCACCGACTTGCTGCTCACCGTGGCCACGATCTCGCCGTAGATCACCGGCTGCACGCGGCTCACCGCCGCCACCATCGGGATCGTCGCCTGGCCGCCGCAGGTCACCATGTTCACGTTCATCGCCTTCGCCGCCACCGCGTCGTGCAGGTTCACCGGCGGAATGCAGAAGGGGCCGATCGCCGCGGGGGTCAGGTCGATCATCACCGCGCCCTGGGCGTTGACCTTGGCGCTGTTGTCCGCGTGGACATAGGCCGAGGTGGCGTCAAAGCAGATCTGGATGTTGTCTTCCTTCATGTGCGGCACCAGGCCATCCACGCCCTCGCAGGTGGTCTTGATGCCCATGTCCCGCGCCCGCGCCAGCCCCGGCGATTCCGGGTCCACACCTACCATCCACACCGGCTCCACCAGCTCGCTGCGCATGGCCTTCATCAACAGGTCGGTGCCAATGTTGCCCGGGCCGATGATCGCGGCCCTGATTTTCTTGCTCATGATTGCGTTTCCATCTCGTCGTATCGTGGTCAATCCGGAACTCAGACAAAGCGACAGCTGCAGCCGCCGATACCCTCGATCTCCAGTCGCATTTCGTCGCCCGCCACCACAGGAATCAGCGGCGCCAGGGAGCCCGAGAGAATCACCTCCCCGGCCTTGAAGGGAATACCGAATTCCCCCAGGGTATTGGCCAGCCAGGCCACCGCGGTCAGGGGGTTGCCCTGCACCGCACTGCCCAGGCCCTCGGAGTGGTACTCGCCGTTCTTCCAGATGGTCATCTTCAGCTTCGGCAGGTCGAAGTCCCGCGGGTCCACCGCGGTCTCGCCCAGTACATACACCCCGCAGGAGGCGTTGTCCGCCACCGTGTCCTGGATCTTGATTTCCCAGTTGCGGATGCGCGAGTCGACGATCTCGAAGCAGGGCAGGATGCTCTCGGTGGCGTCCAGCACGTCCTGCTCGGTCACCCCGGGGCCCTGCAGGTCCTTTTTCAGGCGGAAGGCGATCTCCCCCTCCGCCCGCGGCTGGATCAGGTTGCCCGCCACGGCAATCGCGGCACCGTCGGGGTATTCCATGGCGTCGGTCAGGAAACCGAAGTCCGGCTGGAACACCCCCAGCATGTCCTGCACCGGCTTGCTGGTGACGCCGATCTTCTTGCCCACGATCTGCTCGCCGTCGCGCTCCACCCGCAGGCTCACCATGCGCTGGCTGATGTGATAGGCATCCTCGATGCTGATGTCCGCCACTCGCTCGGTCAGCGGGTCCAGGGTCCGGCACTCGCGCAGGGCCCGGTAGAGTTCCTCGCCGGCAGCGGCGCGCTGTTGCTCATCCATGTTGCAGAAAGTCCAGACAGTAGCGGTTGAACATGTCCTCGTGCTCCACCATCACCCAGTGGCCGCACTCGGATACCAGTACCAGGCGCAGCTGGCTGATGTTGTCGTACATGGCCTTGATGCCGTTCTCCGGCATCATCTGCTCGTTGATGCCCCAGAGACCCAGTACCGGACACTGGAGTTCCGACAGCCTGTCGGTCAGCACCGGAATCCGCATGCTGGCCATGCAGTGACCGTTCATGATCTGCATGATCTGCATGCGCTCCTCCACCAGCTCGTCGGTGGCGTGCCGCGGATCGTACATCAGGCCGGTGGCGAACAGGTCCTTCATCACCTCGTGGGTGACCGGCTCACCGGACCCGAACACCTTGAACACTTTCTGCATGCCGGGCATCTGCTGGTATTCCGGCAGCTCACTGAGGCCCCCGGGGGCCATCAGGACCAGCTTTTCCACCAGCTCAGGGTAGTCCAGGGCCAGGCCGATCGCCACTGCACCGCCCAGGGAGTTGCCCACCACGGTGCAGCGGCTCACGCCTGCCACATCCAGGGTCTGCTTGATGCACTCGACAAAGAAGTCCAGGGTGTGCTCGACATCGTCCGGCTTGTCGGAAAAACCGTAGCCGACGTGGTCGGGCACGATGCAGCGATAGCCGGCCTTCACCAGGGCCGGATAGTTGCCCTTGAAGTTGCTGTGGCCGCTGGCACCGGGGCCGGAGCCGTGGAGGAACACCACCACGTCACCCTGACCCTCGTCCAGGTAGTGCATGCGGTGGCCGTTGGCGCAGTCCGCGTAGTTGCCTTCCGGCAACAGTCCGATCATTCCCATGTCTGTAGTCCCCCGGGCCGCGTCAGATGGCCAGATCGGTGTTGTCGGCACCGAACATCACACCACCCATGTTGGCGGCGAAGGGCAGCGAGTGGTTGGCCACGTGGGCCTGGCTGGCCAGGATATCCAGGTGCCGCGACAGCAGGTCGCTACCGATGCGGATACCGCCGGAGCCCGCGGCCTTGAGCATGCGGCCGGACAGGTCCAGGCAGCGGTCGGCGACCACTGCCGAGTCGTAGCGGTAGCGCACGCGATCCTCGAGGGGGATCTCCTCGCCGGCCCGCGCGCAGGCCATCATCGCGTCGAAGTTGCTGTACATGGTGCGCTTCATTTCCTCGATGGAGGCCTTGACCTCCGCCGCCAGGCGCCGCGCGACCGGATCGTCCTTCATCAGGGTGGGGCCGACCCGGCGGGTCTTGGCCACCTCGATGTAATCTTCCAGCGAGCCTTCCAGGCAGCCCAGGGTCGCGGTGCAGACCGCACGCACGAACACCTGCATGAAGGGGATGCGGTACAGGGGCGCGTCATTGACCTTGTTGCCGGGGTTGTCGCAGAGGAAGGCATCCATCACCCGGTGGGTGCGGTGCTCGGGAACGAAGGCATCCTCGACCACGATGTCGTGGCTGCCGGTGCCCTGCAGACCCACCACATCCCAGTTGTCGACGATCTGGTAATCGCTGATCGGCAGCAGGAAGGTGCGGTAGTTGGCCATGTCAAAGGGCGCTTCCTCGGTGGGCACGACGGCGCCCAGGAATACCCACTTGCAGTGTTCGGAACCGGAGGAGAAGCTCCAGCGGCCGCTCAGACGGTAGCCGCCTTCAACCGGGGTCACTTTGCCCACCGGGGCATAGGAGGAGGAGATCAGGACACTGGGATCGTCCGCCCAGACATCCTGGGCCGCCTGGTCGTCGAAGACCGCCAGCTGCCAATTGTGTACCGCGACCACGCCCAGGACCCAGGCGCTGGAGGTACAGTGCTTGGCCACTTCCAGGCCCAGGGCGTAAAACACCTGCGGGTCCATGGCATAGCCGCCCCACTGTTCCGGCTGCAGAACCTTGAAGAAACCCGCCTTCTGGAAGTCGGCGATGGTTTCCTCGGGCACCTTGCGCGCCTCGCGACACTGGGCGGCCCGCTCGCGCAGCGTGGGGCCCATGGCACGTGCGGCCTCCAGCAGCGCCTGAGCACGTGGGGAAGCCAAACCGTATTGATCCGCCGCACTGGCCGCGGTTACCGCCTGTTGCATTGTCATTTATCGCACCTCGTTACTTGTTCTTGCGGTTAACTGCCCATTAAAGAATAGACCTTTCCCGGCAGCATCCTTCATTTGGGCTAAATGCCCGGCGGGCTCACTCGACCACCGCATCGCCAAAGGTGGTCGGAGGACCGAAAAAGGCGCGGTGGGAAGGCGGCTGCTTGCCGTCGATGTCCTTGACGCCGTAGCTCTCCCCCAGCTCGGCGCCGATACACACCTGGCCGCTGTGACGCATGCGCTCGGCATCCGCCCACAGTGCCGCGATCACCCGGCCGCTGAATTCGGGATGTTCGGCGGAGGCCATCAGGTCGGCGTACTTGTCAGGCTCCGACTCGAAGACCTGACGCGTGCGCTCGGTCAACAGGAGCCCCATCCACAGGGAGATCACCGTCACGTTGTGCGGGCGAAAATCCACCGCCATGTCGTGGGCCATCTTGTCCACCGCCGCCTTGCCGGCACCGTAGGCGGGGCCGTGCATGTAGATGCGACCGCCAAAGGACGAGGTATTCACCACCAGCCCCTCGCCGTTGGCTACCAGCAGCGGCGCCGCGTGCCAGCTGGCGGTGTAGTGGGAGCGCATGCCGACATCGAACAGGCAGGTCAGGTCCAGGGGCTTTTCCCAGAAGGGACCGGTGGCGGTCAGGGCATCGTGAATCGCGGTGGCATTGTTGACCAGGATGTCGAGCCGGCCGTGCTCGCGGCGCACCTGCTCGAAAAGTGCCGCCACCTGCGTGTCGTCACTGTGATCACAGACCACGGGAACCGCCGTGCCACCGGCGGCGTTGATGGCCTCCGCGGTGCTGTCGAGGGTGCCCGGCAGGGCCGCGTCGCCCTCCCGGCGGCTGCGCCCGGTGATGTAGACCGTGGCGCCGGTTTGCGCCAGGGCCAGGGCAATGCCCTTCCCCGCCCCCCGGGTCGCCCCGGTCACTACCGCCACACATTCACGTCCCTGCCCCATGATCTGCCTCCCTGATGCGATTCGGGTGGCGCCAGGCAGGCGACCACCGACAACTCTCTGCTATGCTGCGCGCCATGCTACCGGGCGCCGTGGGGCCGGCCAAGCCACACCGGCGGCGGTCTGTCCAACATATTGGCCCAGCTGGAGGAATCTCCCCTGAAGCGCTGCCTGACCTGCCTTTTCCTGGCCCTTTGCAGCCTGTCGCCGCTGCCGGCGACGGCGGTGGATGACCCGCGCCTGGCGCGCGCACCGGGCTCGCCGGCATGGCTGGGGGCGGTGGGCAAGCTGCGGGTACCCGGGCACCGGCGGGAAGGCGGCGAAGAACGCCATCACATTGAACGCTGCAGCGCCACCCTGGTGAGCCAGCCGGGGGCCGCTCGGGCGGAATTCATCCTCACCGCCTGGCACTGCCTGGAGTGGTACGACGATCTCAGCCAGCCGATCCTGTTCACCCTGTCGGCAAACTCCGGTAGCGGCCTGCAGCGAACGGTGCGACCACTGGCCAGTGGCGGCGACATGGCGGCTGACTGGGCCCTGTTGCGCCTGCAGGAAGCCGTGCCACTGAACGGGCCCTGGCGCGCCCTGCCCCTGGACGGGGGCCAGGCTGGAGCAGAGGTGGGGAGTCTGTGGATGGCGGGCTACTCCCGCAGTGCCCCCGCGGGGGAACGGGGGGCGCGGCTGACCTACCACCCGGGCTGCCGGATCACCCGCGCGGAGGGGCCGTGGACCGACACCGATTGCCGGGCGGACAAGGGGGCCTCCGGCGGCGCGGTGGTGCGACTGGACAGCCGGGGAGGCGCGCACCTGACCGGTGTGATCTCCGCCGGCAATGGCAGCGACATGACCCGCTTTGTGCCGGTCGCGGCCTTTGCCGCGTCGCTGCCGGTCAGCCTGCGCCGCTAGCGCAAGTCTAGCCGGCGCGGCGCTGCCGCTCGGGGGGCGGGGCACCGACGTGGGGCTCACCCCGGCGGCGCGCCAGCTCCACCTGCTTCTGGCGCTCGGCAAAGCGCTCGCGCTGATCGTCGCTCAGGCTGTCGAAACAATGGGGGCAACAGACACCGGGCTGGTACTGTTCCGAGGCCTTGTCGGCCTCGGAGATCGGGTGACGGCAACCGTGGCACTGATCATATTGCCCCTTTTCCAGACGGTGGTTGACCGAGACGCGATTGTCGAAGACGAAGCACTCACCCTCCCAGGTGCTCTGCGCCTCCGGCACCTCTTCCAGGTACTTGAGGATGCCGCCCTGCAGGTGGTAGACCTCCTCGAAGCCCTCCTGCAGCATGAAGGCCGTGGCCTTTTCACAGCGAATGCCACCGGTGCAGAACATGGCCACGCGAGGATGCTTTCCCGGGTCCAGGTTTTCCCGCACCCACGCGGGAAAGTCGCGAAAGTTGGTGGTTCCCGGGTCCACTGCGCCCCGGAAAGTGCCGATGCTGTACTCGTAATCGTTGCGGGTGTCGATGACCAGGACCTCCGGGTCCTCGACCAGCTGGTTCCACTCCGTCGGCGGCACGTAAGTCCCGACGCTGCGGCGCGGATCGATGCCCTCGACCCCCAGGGTGACGATCTCGCGCTTCAGCTTGACCTTCATCCGGTGAAAGGGCATGGCCTCGTCATAGGATTCCTTGTGCTCCAGCGCCGCCAGGCGCGGGTCCGCGCGCAGCCAGTCCAGCACCGCATCAATGCCTTGGCGCGAACCGGCAATGGTGCCATTGATGCCTTCGTCAGCCAGCAACAAGGTGCCCTTGACGCCCTGCGCCAGGCACAGGTTGAGCAGCGGTTCACGCAGCTCACGGAAGTCTTCCAGGGCCGTGAAGCGGTAGAGCGCGGCGACCACGATCGGCGTATTGCTGCTCATGCGCCCTGCTCCCGCTTGCTGCCGCCCATGCACTGGGGGGAGGCCGGCGCCGGCTCCCCGCGCTGGCGCCATTCCTCCGGCGTCCAGGCGAAGATGGACAGGGCGTGAACCGGCCCCGCGAGTTCCTCCGCCAGCAGCTGGTAGATGCGCTGGTGCCGGGCCACCTTGCGCTGGCCCGCGAAAGCCTCGCTGACCAGCACCAAGCGGAAATGGCTCTCGGAGCCCGGGGGCACGCTGTGCATGTGGCTCTCGTTCTCGAGTTCCAGGTGCTCCGGGGAGAGGGCCTCCCGCAGACGGCTCTCGATCTGTTGCTGAATAACCATACTGATTCCGTGGATAAAAGCGCGATTATAACGAAAGGCGGGGGTTGTCAACAGAGGTGGCCGCGCCCTCAGCCCCGACCCGGACGCCGGCGCGCCCGGTACTGGCCGGGGGTCTGGCCGGTCCACTTGCGAAAGGCCCGGTGGAAGGCGCTGGCGTCGGTAAAGCCGAGCTGTTCGGCGACCGCGGTCACCGGCAGGTCCGGGCGCTCCAGCGCCAAACGTGCCGCCTCGCAACGCGCCTCGTCCTTGATCACCTGGAAGGACGTGCCCTCGGCGCGCAGGCGGCGCCGCAATGTCGGCGCCGACATGCCCAGGGCCCGAGCCACGCTGTCCAGGTCCAGCCCCCCGCGCCGAAAGTCGTGCCCCAGCAGGGCGCGCACCTGCGCCGCCAGGTTCTCCCCCTCGGGGGCCGCCTCCATGACCAGCAGCTGGTAAGGGGCCGTGCTCAGGAACTCCTGCAGGGTGTGGTCATTCTGCACCACCGGCCAGTCCAGGCAGGCGCGGGAAAACCCGATCCGGTCACGCCGGCAGTCGAAGCGCAGCGGACACTGGAACAGCAGCTGATACTTGCCGGCGTCCTCGGGCGCCGGACCGCGAAACTCGACCTGCTCCAGCGCCAGCGGCCGCCCGCACAGCCAGCCGAGGAAACGGTGCCACAGCGACAGCCCGTAGGCACTCGCCACCAGGGGCACCTGCGCATCCCCACCGCTCTGGCGGTAGCCCAGGTAGACCCGCTCCGATTCCCGCTCCATCAGCAACTGGCTGTCCGCTTCAAAAAACGTCGCGTAGAACTCCACCGCGCGCTGCAGCGCCAGCTCCAGCGTGGCGCAGGAAATGATGCAGTAGCACATCATGCGAAAGGCTTCACCGGCGGCGATGTTGCTCTGCAGGGGGCCAAAAACCCCGTCCTGCAGGCGCCGAACCACCTGCTGGTAGACCCGGGAATACTCCAGCGCCGTGACCTCGGCCCGCCAGCGCGGGTGGCCGCTGTCCGCCGGATCGAAATCCAGCCCGGCCGCGCGGGTTACCGCCGTCGGGTCCTGGCCGTGCTCGCGCACCTGGCGCAACAGGGTGCACAAGAAGCGTACCGGCACCCACTCACTCACCTGTTCCTCCCCACCATGACAGTCTGCCCGCGCCCTTCTATACTGGCACGTCAAGGCACCGACTGGAATTCCTCGCCATGCCCGAACGCTACCAGATATTGTACCGCGGCGAGCGCCTCGAGGGGGTCAGCGACGCGCAGCTGCGCCGCGGTCTGGCGCAGCTGTTCAAGGCGGATGACGCCCTGCTGGACAAACTGCTGAGCGGCCGGCCGCAGCTGCTCAAGCGCGACTGCGACCGGGAAACCGCCAGCCGCTACCGCGAGGCCATGGCGCGTGTGGGCGCGGTCGCCATCCTGCAGCGGATGGCGGAACCCGCCGCCAGCGACGATAGCGCCGGGCTCCGCCTCGCCGAGGCCGGCACCCCGGTACTGCGGCCAGAGGAACGCGGTACCGTCAGCGCGCCCAGTGTCATACCGCCCGACCTGGAGGTCGCCGCCGCGGGCACCCGCCTGGCCGACCCCCCCGCGCCTGCCCCGGCGCCTCCCGACACCAGCCAGCTGAGCCTGGCGGAGGCGGGTGAGCGCATCCCCAACCTGCCCGGGCCGCCCGCGGCGGAAGTCGGCGACAGCGGGCTCTCGCTGTCGCCCGCGGGGACGGACTTCAGTGACTGCCGCGCCCCCGAGGGCCACCCGCCAGCGGTCGACCTATCGGCGCTTTCCCTGGCGCCGGAGGGTGAGCCGCTGGGGCCGGAGGCGGACCGCAAGGCAGCGGCGCCACCGGCACCCGACACCGCCCACCTCAGCCTGGCGCCCGAGCCGCCGGAAGCGTAACCACCACGCGCAGGCCCGGCCGGTTGTCCTCAAGTTCAATCTCGCCGCGGTGATAGGACACAATGGCCCGCACCAGGCTCAGGCCCAGGCCGTGCCCCGGTTGCACACCGCGGCTGGACTCCACCCGATAAAAGCGGCGAAAAACCTTGTCGCGCTCCTCGCTGGCAATGCCCGGCCCGGTGTCCGCCACCGCCACCTGGATGCTCTCTCCGGCGGGCGCGAGCTCCAGCGCCAGGCGCCCCCCGGCAGGGGTGTACTTGATCGCGTTGTCGAGCAGGTTGGTAAACAGCTGAAACAGCAGATCCGCATCGCCGGCGCACTCGGCGACGGCCCCGGCGCGGAAATCCAGCGTCAGGCCCTTCTCGCTGGCCACCGGTTCGTAGAGTTCCACCACATCCTGCAGCAGGGCGACCAGGTTGACCCGCTGCTCGCCGGGGCCCCGCCCTCCCGCCTCCAGCGCGGAGATCCGCAGCAGGGCATTGAAGGATGCCAGCAAGCCATCGCATTCCTCGATGATCCGATCGACATCGTCCTGGCCGCCCGGGTCGAGACGGTCGCGCAGCTGACTGAGCTGGTTGCGCATGCGCGTCAGCGGCGTGCGCAGGTCGTGGGCGATGTTGTCGGAGACCTGCTTGACCCCCTGCATCAGCATCGCCATCTGGTCGAGTACCTGGTTCAACACCACCGCCAGCTCCCGGGCATAGCCGGTGGACGGATCCATGGACAGGCGCTCGGCAAGGTTGCCGCGCACGATGCGGATAAGGTCGTAATTCAACTGCTCGAAGCGCACCAGGGTGGAACGCGCGCTGACATACCCGCCAATGATGCCCAGCAGCCAGGTCACGATCATGGCGCGAAACAGGGTATTGAACACCAGCGCACCGCTGGCCACCGCGTCGGCGTAGTTGCGCGCCACATACACGGTATAGCCCTCCCCCAGGGAAGCCGCGCGCGCGAGGAAATCAGCGTCCACCGGCTCGCCCCAGTTGAGCAGCGCGAGCTGAAACCCGAGCCAGCCGTCGGAGAACTCCCGGTAGCGCGTCACCACCTCCAGGTCCCCCGCCACATACTCGCCCCGGGCGTCGGTGACCAGGTAGTGGAAACGGCCAATGTTCTCCAGTCGGCGCTGGTCCCGCAGGTACTGCTCAACGCCCGTCAGCCCCTGCCCGGCGTAGACGGCGCGCAGGGCATCCAGTTCGTCGACGATGCTGTCGCGCAGATCGCTGAAGTAGTTGAAGCTGAACACGCCGTAGAGCAGCGCCAGCAGCACGAACACCGTGGCGCTCAGGGCGGTGATATAGCGGACGATGTAGCGGAAGGTCAGGCTTCTGACGACATCCCTGGCGCGCATGCGATTACCCGTCGCCGAGGCGATAGCCCGCGCCGCGCACGGTGTTGAGCAGCGGGGGCTCGAAATCGCGGTCGATTTTCTGCCGCAGGCGCGACACGTGGACATCGATGACGTTGGTCTGGGGGTCGAAGTGATAGCCCCAGACATGCTCCAGCAGCATGGCCCGGGTGACCACACGCCCGGCGTGGCGCATGAGGTATTCCAGCAGCTTGTATTCGCGAGGCTGCAGGCTGATCACCTCGCCCTGGCGGCGCACTTCCTGGTGCAGCAGGTCCATCTCCAGGTCGGCCACCTGCAGGCGCGTGGACAATTCGCTGGCGTGGCCAGCCCGGCGCACCAGGATTTCCAGGCGCGCCAGCAGCTCCGCCATGGCAAAGGGTTTGACCAGGTAGTCGTCGGCCCCGGACTGCAGGCCGAGGACGCGATTGTCGACGTCGCCCAGGGCACTGAGGATCAGGGCCGGCGTGAGCACCCCTTCCCGGCGCAGATCACTGACCAGCGTCAGTCCGTCCCGCCGCGGCAGCATGCGATCCACGATCAACACATCGAATTCGCCGCTGCGCGCCTGCTCCCAGCCCTGATCGCCATCACTCACGTGCAGGCATTCGTGCCCGGCGGACTCCAGCTCCCGGGAGACGAAATCCCCGACCGAATGATCGTCCTCTACCAGCAGTACTTTCATGCGCTCCACTCCCCGATTGGCGCCGGACTGTAGCACCCGGACCCCGGACTGCCAATTTACAATACGGTAATACTGCCCGGTACCTGCGGCCGATGGTAAACTGCGCGGCATGCCCGATCCGAGCCCCACATTCCCGCCCCCCGGCCTGCCGCGCCGACTGGCGGCCCTGGTCTACGATACCCTGCTGGTGATTCCGCTGGTGGGTATTACCGTGGCCCTGGTTCTGCTGACCGTCGCCGCCCTGACTGGCGCGGCGGAGGATGACAACCTGGTGCTGCAGCCCGTCTGGGTCCAGCTGATCGGCGCTCTCTGCGTGATCGGTTTCTACACCGCTTTCTGGAGCAAGGGCGGCCAGACCCTGGGCATGCAGGCCTGGCGCATCCAGGTCCTCGACGGCGAGGGCAATCCGCCACACCCGGCGCGCTGTGTGCTGCGCTGCCTGGCCGCCCTGGTCTCGCTGGCGCCCGCGGGGCTGGGCTACTGGTGGATGCTGGTGGATCGCGAGCGGCGCAGCTGGCACGACCGCCTGAGCGGTACCCACCTGGTGCTGCTGCCGAAGTCCAGCCGCAGCAAATCCTGACGCCTGGAGCGGGGCTTGCGGTTACCTCGCTGCGTGCCTCGCGCTATGCCTCGCGCTATGCCTCGCGCTATGCCTCGCGCTATGCCTCGCTGCAGCGCTTGCGGTTGCCTCGCTGCGGGGCTTGCGGTGTTCCGGCGGGTCCGAGACACGCCGTGAACCCATCCATGGGGGCTCGACGGCGACATCCCTGTCGCCGACGGTCTCGGACCCGCCGGAACACCGCAAGCCAGCACGTTGGGCAGTGGCATCCGGCCTGCGTCAACTCGCGCTGAAGGAATCATTGAGGCTTTCCGTAGCACGGTCGCAGGGCGCTCCGTGACTCGCTGCCGTGGCGACCAGGAACTTCGTGGCAGAGCGCGGTGGCTGGCGGGGGCTTCCTGGACCCTCGGCGACAGGGATGTCGCCGAGGAGCCCCCATGGACGGGTTCACGGCGTGTCCAGGACGCCCCCGCCAGCCACCGCGCTCGTGATCACCGGGACCACTGACCGACCTAGGGTGCACCGGACGTGAGTGAGGGAAGCTAGCGTGCGCGGGCCAGCAGGACGAAGCCGGCGAGGAGGCAGATCAGCACCGGCACCAGGGCCGCGTAGAGGGGGGCGAAGCCGAACACCAGGCTGGCGGGGCCCAGCAGGTCCTGGCTGATGCGGAAGCTGACACCCACCAGCACCCCGGCAAAGATCCGCAGGCCCATGGTGCCCTCGCGCAGGGGGCCGAAGATGAAGGAAATCGCCACCAGCACCAGCGCCGCGAGAGCCACCGGCTGCAACAGCTTGCGCCACAGGGCCAGCTCGAAATCGTCCGCGTCCAGGCCCTGCTGCATCAGGTAACGGCTGTAGCGGTAGAGGTCCAGCAGCGGCAGGCGGTCCGGCGAAACCACCTCCATGGTCAGCAGCTCGGGGGTCACCGCGGTGTCCCAGCGCAGGGTGACGTGCTCGCTGCGGCGGGTGGCCCAGCTGGTGAAATCGGTGCGCCGCACCTGTTCCAGCAGCCAGTGATCACCCTGGAACCTGGCCCGCTGCGCACGCAGCGCCGAGCGCAGGCGGTAGTCGTCGTCGAACTGCAGCAGGGTCACGCCGTGTACCACGCCGGCGGGCTCCAGGGCGTTGAAGTGCATGAACGAGTCGGCCTCGCGGTTCCAGATGCCGTAGCGCCCGGTGACGCCCTCCCCCGGGTTGAGCGCCATGGCTCGCCGGCTCTCGGCCATCTGCTCGGTCTGCGGGGCCAGGGTCTCGCCGAGACCGAAGCCAATCAGGGCCACCAGCAGCGCAGGCTTCATGGCCATCCACACCAGGCGCCCGGTGGAGATGCCCGCCGCGCGCATCACCACCAGCTCGCTGCCCGATGCCAGCTGCCCGAGACCGGCCAGGGCGCCAATCAGGGCCGCGAAAGGCAGGAATTCGTAGAGCCTGCCGGGCAGCGTCAGCAGCACGTAGAGTCCGATTTCCAGGGCCGTGTAGCTCTCGCTGAGGTCACCGGACTCGTCGATAAAGGCGGAAATGGCATCCAGCCCGACAATCACCACCAGCACCAGCAGGATGGCGCCCAGCACGGTGCGCCCGATATACCGATCAAGCCGCGACATGGGGCACCTCGCGGTGGCGCAGTCGACGCCAGTAGCGCCGCCAGTTCTCGGCGTAGAGCAGGCCCAGGGCAAGCAGCGCAAAGGCGAGATGGATGGCCCACAGGCGCAGCGGCGCCGCGCCTTCCTCGATGGCGCCGCGGGCATTCACCAGCAACAGCAGGTAGGCCAGGTAGAGCAGGATGGCGGGGGCCATCTTGATGTAGCGCCCCTTGCGGTGATCGGTGCGACTCATGCAAAGCGCAATGATGGCCACGATCGGCACGATCAGCGGCAGGGACAGACGCCAGTGCAGGGTTGCCCGCTCCTCGGCCCCGCCGGCGCGCCAGAGCTCAAGGGTGGAGCGCCCATCGATGCGCGAGGAGGTGCGAATGCCCCCTTCCGGCTCGGGAATATGCTGGCCGAAGGTGGCGAACGCGATCACCCGGAAATCCAGGCGCCCGGGCAGGCCCTCGTAGCGGTAGCCGTCGCGCAGCTCGACGTAGCGATCCCCGGTCTCGGGGTCGATGACGATCTCACCTTCCCGGGCATAGGTGACCTGCAGCTGGGGGCGATCGCTGCCTGGCTCGGCGCGCTGGGAGAGGAAGACACTGTGCATCACACCGCTGTCCGGGTCGATGCGCTGGGCATAGCTCACCAGGCCACTGTCCTTGCGCGCCTGGAAACGGCCCTCGGCGAGGGTCTGCAGCCCCTGGGTGGACTCGGGATCGTCCAGCAGGGCGGAGGAGCGGGCCGCGCCGGCGGGCGCCAGCCACAGACTGAGCATGGCCACCAGCAGCATGACCAGGGCCGCCGGCACCAGGGTGCAGCCGGCGAGCCGCTGGGGGCTAACGCCACAGGCACTCAGCACCACCATCTCGCTCTCCACGTACAGGCGGCCGTAGGCGAGCAGAATGCCGATGAACAGGCCCAGGGGCAGGATCAGCTCAAGGAAGCCGGGCAGGCGGTAGAACATCACCGGAAACAGGATGTCCGAGGCCAGGTTGCCCACGGCGGCTTCCGCGAGGTACTTGACGAAGCGGCCGCTGAAAATGATCAGCAGCAGCGTGAAGCTGACGGCCAGGGTGTGCAGGAGCACGTCCCGGGCGAGATAGCCGAGGATTTTCATGGGACCCCGCCGCGGCAAACAGGTGTTCAGTTCGAAGGCCCGCCATCATACACTAGTCACACTGCTCATAAATATCGCCGTTGTCCGTCGAAACCACGGCAGCGATATTGCCGAGCCCACCGACCAATTGACAGGAACTGATCATGAGCGAACTCGCCTTCCACGCCCGCAAGAGCGTCGACCCCGCGCGCAGCAAAAGTGCCTGCGCTGTCCTGCCGGTGTTCGGCAAGGAACTCGGCGACGCGGCGGCTGCACTGGACCCACAGATCGACGGCGCCCTTTCCGCGGCCCTGAAACTCGGCGATTTCAAGGGCAAGCCGGGGCAGACCATGGTCATGCCCGGGGCCGGCAAGCTGGAGCGCATCCTGCTCCTGGGCCTGGGCGAGCGCGACAAGCTCGACCGCGCCGCGGTGCGCGAGGCGACCCAGGGACTGAGTACAGCGCTGTCCCGCCTGTCCGCCCGGGACGCCCTGCTTTTCGCCGAAGAACTACAGGGCCAGGATGTCGACCTTGCCTGGAGCCTGGAGTACCTGGCGCGGCACCTGGTCATGAGCGCCTACCGCTACACCGAGACCCTGTCCAAGCCGAAGGACCCGCTGTCACTGCGCAAACTGAACGTCCAGGCCGGCGCTGCCCTCGGCAGTGCCGAGGTCCAGCGCCTGCTCGATCGCGGTGCGGCGGTGGGGCGCGGCGCCAATCTGGCGCGCCACCTGGGCGACCTGCCCGGCAACCTCTGCACCCCGACCACCCTGGCCAGCGAAGCGCGCAAACTCGGCCGCGGCAACAAGCAGGTGAGTGTCCAGGTCCTGGAAGAGAAGAAAATGCGCGAGCTGGGCATGGGCGCCCTGCTCTCGGTATCCGCCGGCAGCGAGCAGCCGGCCAAACTGATTGCCATCCACTACAAGGGCGGCAAGTCCAGCGACGCGCCCTACGTCCTGGTCGGCAAGGGCATCACCTTTGACACCGGCGGCATCTCGCTGAAGCCCGGCGCCAAGATGGACGAAATGAAGTACGACATGTGCGGGGCGGCCAGCGTCCTGGGCACCCTGCAGGCGGTGATCGAACAAAAGTTACCGATCAACGTCACCGGCGTCATCGCAGCGGCGGAAAACATGCCCAGCGGCCGCGCCACCAAACCGGGTGACGTGGTCACCAGCATGGCGGGCAAGACCATTGAAATTCTCAATACCGATGCCGAGGGCCGCCTGGTCCTCTGCGATGCCCTGACCTGGGCCACCCGCCTGAAGCCGGCGGCCATCGTCGACATCGCCACCCTGACCGGCGCCTGCGTGGTCGCCCTCGGCTCCCACGCCACCGGCCTCTACGCCAACGACGACGCCCTCGCCGAGCAGCTGCTCACGGCGGGTACCGAGACCCACGACCGCGCCTGGCGCATGCCCCTGTGGGAGGACTACCGCAAGCAGCTGAAGAGCAACTTCGCCGACCTCGCCAATATCGGCGGCCCCGAAGCCGGCAGCGTCACCGCCGCCTGCTTCCTGGCGGAGTTTACCGGCGACTGCGCCTGGGCCCACCTGGACATCGCCGGCGCCGCCTGGAACAGCAGCCCGAAGGGCGCCACCGGCCGCCCGGTGGCACTGCTGTCCCGCTACCTGGCCGAGCGCGCGGAAGCCTGAGCCATGGCGCCCCGGGTCAGTTTCTACGTGGTCCAGCACGGCGACCCGGGGCAGCGCCTGGCCATCGTGGCGCGCCTGGCCGACAAGGCCCTGCGCCAGGGCTACCGGATCCACATCCACGCCGGGGACGAAGGTCAGGCGCGGGCCCTGGACGATCTGCTGTGGACCTTTCGGCCCGCCAGCTTCGTGCCCCACGCCCTCGCCGGCGAGCCCGGGGACCAGCCGGTGTCGATTGGCTGGCAGGGGGCGCCCGCCGACGAACGCGACCTGCTGATCAACCTGCAGCCCGGCGTGCCCGGGTTTTTCCAACAGTTCCAGCGCGTCGCCGAGGTGGTCACCCAGGACCCCGCCAGCCTGGAAGCCCAGCGCGCGGCCTGGCGCTTCTACCGCCAGCAGGGCTGCGAATTGGAAAAACACGATCTGCGCGGCGTATAATCCCGCCCTTTTCCAGAGCCGGATGCCGCGCGTGATCGAAAAGACCTTCAACCCCGCCGAGATTGAAACCCGCTGGTACCAGCACTGGGAAGCCCAGGGCTATTTCCGCCCCCAGGGCGGGGATAGCGCCTACAGCATCATGATCCCGCCGCCCAATGTCACCGGCAGCCTGCACATGGGCCACGGTTTCAACAATGCGATCATGGATGCCCTGATCCGCTACCACCGCATGCAGGGTGACAACACCCTGTGGCAGGTGGGCACCGACCACGCGGGGATCGCCACGCAGATGGTGGTGGAGCGCCAGCTGGCGGCCGAGGGGGTCTCGCGCCACGACCTGGGCCGGGAGACCTTCCTGGACAAGGTCTGGGACTGGAAAGCCGAATCCGGCGGCAACATCACCCGGCAGATCCGTCGCCTGGGCTCTTCGGTGGACTGGAGCCGAGAACGCTTCACCATGGACGAGGGCCTGTCCAATGCCGTGCGCGAGGTGTTCGTGCGCCTCTACGACGAGGGCCTGATCTACCGCGGCAAGCGCCTGGTGAACTGGGACCCGGTATTCAACACGGCGATCTCCGACCTGGAAGTACTCAACGAGGAAGAGCAGGGCTCCCTGTGGCACTTCCGCTACCCTATCGAGGGCGAGGACGGCCACCTGGTGGTGGCCACCACCCGGCCGGAAACCCTGCTCGGTGACACCGCCGTGGCGGTGCATCCGGAGGACGAGCGCTACCGGCACCTGGTGGGGCGCCAGGTGCGCCTGCCGATCACCGGGCGTCTGATTCCCATCGTCGCCGACGACTACGTGGACCCGGCCTTCGGCTCCGGCTGCGTCAAGATCACCCCGGCCCACGACTTCAACGACTACGAAGTGGGCAAGCGCCACAATCTGCCGCTGATCAATGTGCTGGACCGCAATGCCTGCGTGCTCGGCGAGTTCACCGTGCTCACCTTCGAGGGCTACGCCACGGTACACGGCGAAAAGGGCCCGGAACGCTACGCCGGCCTCGACCGCTTCGAGGCGCGCAAGCAGATCGTGGCCGAATTCGAGGAACTGGGCCTGCTGGAGAAGATCGAGCCCCACAGCCTCAAGGTGCCCCGGGGCGACCGCTCGGGCGCGGTGGTGGAGCCCTGGCTGACCGACCAGTGGTACGTGAAGGTCGCCGAGCTGGCGAAACCGGCCATCGAAGCAGTGGAAGACGGACGCATCCAGTTCGTGCCGAAACAGTACGAGAACATGTATTTTGCCTGGATGCGCGACATCCAGGACTGGTGCATCAGCCGCCAGCTGTGGTGGGGCCACCGCATTCCCGCCTGGTACGACAAGCACGGCCAGGTCTACGTGGGGCGCGACGAGGCGGAGGTGCGCAGCAAGTACACCCTCGGCGACGAAGTGGCGCTGTCCCGCGACGAGGACGTGCTGGACACCTGGTTCAGCTCGGCCCTGTGGACCTTCTCCACCCTCGGCTGGCCGGAGGACACCCAGGAACTGCGCACCTTCCACCCCACCAGCGTGCTGGTCACCGGCTTCGACATCATTTTCTTCTGGGTCGCGCGCATGATCATGATGACCATGCACTTCCTCAAGCACGAGGACGGCAGCCCCCAGGTCCCCTTTGAAACCGTGTACGTCCACGGCCTGGTGCGCGACTCCCAGGGGCAGAAGATGTCCAAGTCCAAGGGCAATGTGCTCGACCCCATCGACCTGATCGACGGCATCGAGCTGGAGCCCCTGGTGGACAAGCGCACCCGCGGCATGATGCAGCCGCAACTGGCCAAACAGATCGAAAAGCAGACCCGCGCCGAGTTCCCCGAGGGCATCGCCGCCTACGGCACCGACGCCCTGCGCTTCACCTTCTGCTCGCTGGCCTCCACCGGGCGTGACATCAAGTTCGACATCGGCCGTATCGAAGGGCACCGCAACTTCTGCAACAAGATCTGGAACGCCGCCCGCTATGTGCTGATGCAGTGCGAGGGCCAGGACTGCGGCAGTGACACGGATGCCGACGTCAGCCTGTCCCTGGCCGACCGCTGGATTCGCTCGCGCCTGCAGCACACCATCAGCGAGGTGGGCCGTCACCTCGACAGCTACCGCTTCGACCTGGCCAGCCAGGTGCTGCACGAGTTCATCTGGAACGAGTACTGCGACTGGTACCTGGAGCTGTCCAAGCCGGTGCTGTGGGACGAGTCCGCCAGCCCGGAACTGCAGCGCGGCACCCGCCAGACCCTGATCCAGGTACTCGAGTGCGCCCTGCGCCTGATGCACCCCTTCATGCCCTTCATCACCGAGGAGATCTGGCAGAAGGTGGCTCCCCTCGCCGGCGCCAGCGGCGACACGGTAATGCTGCAGCCCTGGCCGACCGCCCGGGACAGCGCCGTGGACACTGCCGCCGAGGCGGAGATAGAATGGCTGAAGCAGGTGATTGTCGGCATCCGCAATATCCGGGGTGAAATGAACATCCCGCCGGGCAAGCCCCTCACCGTCTTCTGTCGCGATGGGGACGCCACGGATCGTCAACGGGTCGCCGACAACGGCGCCTTCCTGCGCAAGCTGGCCAAGCTGGAGCGCATCGACTGGCTCGCGGAGGGTGGCGAGGCGCCGGTTTCCGCCACGGCCCTGGTGGGGCAGCTGGAGCTGCTGGTGCCCATGGCCGACCTCATCGACCGCGACGACGAGCTGGCGCGCCTGGCCCGGGAAACCGCCAAGCTGGAGAAGGAGCAGGCGCGACTGCAGGGCAAGCTGAACAACAGTGCCTTTGTCGACAAGGCCCCGGAGGCCGTCGTGGCCCGGGAGCGGGAAAAGCTCGCGGCGCTCGAGGAGACACTGACCCGGCTGCGCAAGCAGGCCGAACATATCGCCAGGCTGTAACACCCCGGCACCGGCCAGACGTGGCGACCCGGTGCCGGCGAGCAACACCCAGAACGCCACCCAATAATAATCAGAGAGCAACACCGAGGTATGCGGTATGAGTGAGCGGGTCAGCGGCACGGTCAAGTGGTTCAACAATGCCAAGGGGTTCGGCTTCATCACCCGGGAAGAGAGCGACGACGACGTCTTCGTGCACTTCCGTTCCATCCAGGGCGAGGGCTACCGGACCCTGAACGAAGGCCAGGCCGTGGAATTCAAGCTGGTTGCCGGGCCCAAGGGCCTGCAGGCCGAAGACGTACAAAAGCTCTAGGGGACGGGGCTAGCACAGCCCCTTCGCGACAGATTGACGGGACTTCCCCCTGCGGGGAAGCGATGTTCTACACCCCACGAAAAAAGAGGAACCCATGCACCTGACAGGCAAACTTGTTCTCAGTGCGCTGATCGCCCTGATTGCCACCATCACCACCAGTTTCATCCAGCAAGACCGCCTGATCGACCCGCTGCTTCTGATCGCTTTCCTGGCGGCCACACTCCTCACCGCGCTCGCCATCCATGGCGCGCCGCGCCTGGCAAACAGACGCGGCGCTGACAGCGGAGCCGCGCCGACTCGCAAGCGCGGCGGCGGAAGCCGGGCGGCGGCGCCCGCCGGCGAGAGCCGCGAGCAGGGCACGGTGAAATGGTTCAACCGCAACAAGGGTTTCGGTTTCATCATTCGCGACAACGGCGAGGAAATTTTCGTGCACTTCCGCGCCATCCGCGGCGAGGGCCGCCGCAGCCTCCAGGACGGGCAGCGGGTGGCCTTCCACACCGCCAGCAGCCGCAAGGGCCCCCAGGCCGAGGACGTTGAAATCCTCGACCGGGCCGGCTGAATGGCCAACGCAAAAGCGAATGCGCGGCGCTTCCGCGGCGTCGTCATGCCCACCGCCAGCCATCCCGCGATTCGGCGCGTGCGCCGCCAGGGCCATGTGCCCGGCATTCACGGCAACAAGTTGTGGAAATCCAGCGCCCTGCTGATTGACTACCTGCACCGTCAGCGCCCCGAACACTGTCAGCGTGTCCTCGACGTCGGCTGCGGCTGGGGCATCAGCGGCATCTGGTGCGCCAAGCAGCTCGGCTCGAGCGTGACCTCGGTGGACGCCGACCCCGC